>ENA-OQDM01000817-OQDM01000817.1-human-gut-metagenome-genome-assembly--contig:-NODE-817-length-15138-cov-2.405836_pt1 | contig 15138 bp, 11 predicted proteins | sample MGYA00242772_ERZ504605 | MGnify/ENA primary metagenome ERZ504605 (study PRJEB26092, sample SAMD00036348) | human gut metagenome | host: Homo sapiens | study: EMG produced TPA metagenomics assembly of... | reverse complement strand
CTCAGCCTTCTGAGAGCTGCCTTGCACGCTGACGCTGTTTTTGTAAGTCCATTTCTCTCCGGTGGGCACATTGCTCTGATCCTCGTGGGTAGGGAGGTCCTTTACCTCCACACGCCGCACCGGGTTGCCATCTGCCTTGTTTATCTGGATGGTAAAGCTCTGCACCCGGGTGGAGGGGTCGTTGGCAGTCACCGTGCCGCCGGTGCCGTCGGCACCGCTGTAGTAGGTGACGGCAATGACCCCGGCGGCCTTAGCCTGGGCATAGGTCATGGTGCCACCGTCGTGGAGGGTCAGGGTCAGGCCCTCTTCCAAAGCCTTCTCCAGCTCTGCGGCGTAGGCGTAGTGGGTGTCCAGCTGGGTCTGGCCGCTTTCGTTCACAGCGTCCTGGAGGGTCTCCACCAAGGTAAAGCTGCTTTCGCCAGCTGCATTGGCGGCAGAGATATTCCATTTGGCCAGGCCCTTGCTGCTGCTGGCCAGCTGCTTGTTCAAGGTCCAATCTCCCTGCCCGATGTTCACAGTATCCGAGGCCTTAAAAGTGTGTTTGCTCTTGGTCTCGATCTGTGCCTTGTTGGTCACCGAGCCGCCGCCCAGGGGGGTGGTGGTCTCAAAGGTGATCTTCAGCTCTGTTCCACTATAATCCGCCGGGATGGTATAGCCGTTTTTCTGGAATTCCTCTGCCGATATCGTGGTGTTGCCTACTTTTACATCTCCTACGATCTTCACACCGTCCGGCAGGCTATCCGTGATCTTGCAGCCCTGCAGCATATAGGACCCCAGCTTGGTCCCCAGAAAAGAATGCGGTATCTTTACAGTGATCGTCCACTGGATGCGGCCTGTTTTGGGGTCGTACTCGCCTTTCTTCTCAATGCGAGGGGTTTTACATGTGTAGTATGCTTCAGCCTTCTTTTCCTCCTGGGAGCCTGCCTTCGCTGTTGCCGTATTGAAGATCATACCGACACCGTCGGGCATTTCGTCAAAGTCCGCATAGTTCCGCTGAACGTCATAGTACCAGATGTACTTTTCTTCGATCTCCAACGCCGGCAGCGGATCAAGGACCACCTGGGGGTTGCCGTTGCTGTCGGTTCCCAGTTTATACTCAGGGAAGGGGATCTCCGTTTCTTTGCCCGAGGCATCCACTTTGCAGAGTTTAAAGGTGTTTACCAGGTATTGGCCGCCCTTCAGGTAATCACCAGCACTGATGCCACTCTGATTCGTGTTCAGGGTATCCGTAAGGGTCACCTTGTCTTTGGTGCCGCAGGTGGTCTCCACCGTCACCTTATAATGGTTTATGAAGGTGCCACTTTCCGGATGATTTTCAAAGGCACTCCAATAGCCGGTGTACCCTTTACTGATCTTTATATCTGCCGTTTTCTTCTTGATGGTCAGGGTGTAGCCCTTTTCAAAGGTGATGGTTTTGTTATTCTCAAAATCATCTGCCCATACTTTCCGGGAGAACTTGAAGGTTCCGGTAAACTCCCGGTTGCCGCTGGCATCCAAACCGGTGAACTTCTCACTTTTGTCAAAGGTCAGCTTTGCCAGGCCGTTGGTGTCGATGGTATAGGTGCCAATGACCTTGTTGTTGTCGGTCTCGTCCAGGATCTTGCCGGAGGTGGGCTGCTTGGGCTTCATGGCCTCAGGCAGCTGGTAGCACAGGGTCCGCCGGTCCGGCTTCAGGGTGCTCGCAGGCAGCTTGTAGGTCACGGTGACCTGCACGTTGGTACCGCTTTCCACTTCATTCCCCACCAGGGGCTCCCAGGAGCCATTGACCTCCTTCTCGAACTCTGTCTTAGTGATCCAGCTGGGGTCCAGCTGCACCTCCGTATCGGCAGTTTCTGCCAGCAGGGCCGGGGCATCGGGGTCCTGCTGCCGGGCGTCACCCACCCATTCCACCGTAGCCCCAAAGCCATCCTCATCTTCCAGCAGCGCATAGCTGCCGTCCAGCTCCTCCTGGGAGCCTGCCGGGGCCTCCGGGGCCACAGCGGTGGTCTCGGCGGCATAGGCTCCGGTCACCGAGATGACACTGGTCACGTCGGACATGGCAGCGGGCACCTCGGCCACCTTGCCGTCCACGTTGCCGGAGATCACGGTCAGGGTCCCGGCGTCGGGGTCCACGGCGGACACGACGCCCACCGTCTCGGTGGTCACGGTGCGGGTGTCCACCTGCGGCTCGGAAGCCGTGAGCTGGGCGGCGGTGTCGGGGTCCTCGTCCAGGTCCAGCAGGGCGATGCCATAGGAACTCTCGTCCACGGCCACCTGCTCGGTGGTGAGGGTGTTGTAGATAACGATATCGCCGGGCCTTGCGGTGGAGCCGTCGGCGTCGGTGAGCCACTGGGAGCCGCGCAGGTCACTGTGCAGGGCCATCACGCCCGCACGCTGGGGCACCACCGTCTGGGGCACACCCGCAAAGTGCAGGCAGTAGGACAGGAACATCACGTCCCAGGCACCGTAGGGGTTGCCGTACCAGGCACCATAGCGGGAGTAGCCGCGCAGCACCTGCTGGTCCTCCACATCCAGCTTGAAGTTCTTGTCGCTCTGCTGGTAGTCCAGCTGGGACTTTGCCACGGTGAGCAGGTCCTCGGCCCAGTTGCCGTTCAGGGCCACGTTGGCCGCGGCCTGCCATTCCTCGGCAGTCTCCACGTCGGCCTGGGTATCGGCCAGGCACTCCACGGTGTGGTGGTGCTCCGGGATGGTGCACACCAGCTCCTCGGTGTAGCAGGCGTCGGTGTGGTGATGCAGCACCGGCTCGTCCGGGGTGGTCTCGGCCGGCTCAGGGGGCAAGTCCACCACGGGGCGGCTGGCAGGCATTTCCTGATAGGCGGGGTTGGGCTCCTCCACCAGTTCGCCTTCGTCCAGGCCGCACACCAGCTCATACTCGGTGGTGTAGCAGCTGTCGTCGTGGATATGCTCAAACTCGCCGCAGATGAGCGCACCGTACTCGTCAAAGCAGTCGTCGGTGTGCTCGTGCTCTTCCTGATAACAGGTCAGCACCCGGTGCTCCTCGTAGCAGGCATCGGTGTGCTCATGGGGCACCCAGATGGTCTCCGGCTCGGTCTGCACCGGCTCTTCCGGCTCTTCCGGCTCGGCCGCGCTGTAGGCGGACACCGGATCGGCGCTGCTGTCCGAAGAGGTGACGGGCGTTTCCGGCTCGCCCTCCTCGTAACCGCAGGTGAGCACTTTTTCGTAGCAGGCCGCCGTGTGCTGGTGCTCCTCGTAGCCGCAGTGGTAGTCGGCAGTCATGGTGATGCCCACCCCATGGAGCTGCCAGTTGACGAACAGGGTGGTGAGCAGGGCCAGCACCAGCATCATGGCCACATAGCGCCGGGCCTGTACATGCTGCCTGCGGAACCGCTCGATCAACCCGTTGATGATATCCTTCATAGTAAACACGTCCTCTTGGTTCGCTCTGTGCCCTGGCAGCCGCACACCGCCGCAGGCCCACAGAAGGGTCCGTTCATCGTTTGTGCAACAAAAGCGTCACAAAATTTTCGATACACTGTCATTATACCATTTTAGGGCGTCGTTTCAACTCAGGGGCGTGCTTTTCCGGCAATAGAATGCACACGATGCGCACCATGCAAGGGGTCAGGGGCAGCCACAGCACCGTGCAGCCCAGATTGAACAGGGTGTGGGCGTTGGCGATCTGCCGGGCCAGCACGGCGCTCTCCGGCCCGTGGGGCGAGACCAGCCGCACCAGCGCGGTGAACTGGGGCAGCAGCAGCCAGCACACCGCTGCCCCGGACAGGTTGAACAGGGCGTGGGCCGCCGCCAGACGTTTGGCGTCCCGGCTCTGCCCCACGGACGCCAGCACCGCCGTGACGGTGGTGCCGATGTTGTCCCCCAACAGCACCGGGATGGCCCCCGCAAGGCCCAGCAGGCACCCGCCGTCCGGCCCGGGGCGGGCGGCCATCTGCTGCAGCACCGCAATGGTGGCGGAGCTGCTCTGCACGGCAAGGGTCATGCCCAGCCCTGCCAGCAGGCCCAGGCCGGGGCGATGCCGCACCTGGGCCATCCACTGCCGGAACACCGGCCCCGCTGCCAATGGCTCCATGGCCTCGGCCATGACCGCGATGCCCTCAAACAGCAGGCCGAACGCAAACCAGCGCCTGCCCGGCTGCGTGCAGACGCCCGCGCCCCGCGAACCAGAGCAGCAGCCCCGCCACCAGCAGCAGATACCGGGCATCCTCCAGCCGGAAGGCCAGCAATTGCGCGGTGACCGTGGTGCCGATGTTGGCTCCGAACACCACCGGCACGGCCCGCTGCAGGGTCAGCAGCCCGGCCCCCACAAGGCCCAGCACCAGCACCGTGACCGCCGAGCTGCTCTGCACCACCGCCGTGACCGCCGCCCCCGTGAGCACCCCGGCCAGCGGGTGGGCCGTGAGCCGGGCAAGGGCCTGCCGCAGGGTGTCCCCCGCCGCCTGCTGCAAAGCGTCCGTGAGGGTGTCCATACTGTATAAGAAAAGTGCCGCCCCGCCGAACACTTGCAGGATCATCCACAAACGCTGTTCCATGCCCGATGCCCCCTTTGCTTTATGTGTATGCGGGACACAAACGTTTGTGAACTTTTGTGAAACAATCCCTGCAGGGGGTTGCAATCCGGCCGGCAAAAGGCTATTATTATCAAACGTTAACAGTTAACAGCTGTTAAGTAATTTTTGAGAGGAGGGATCGCGTGTCTGAGGAATCCACGTTGAGTTTCCGTGGGCTTTGCCGCTACATCCACCGGCTGAGCAAAGCATCCAAGGCCGGCATGAAGGCCGCTCTGGCCGACTGCCCCAAGCGCCACTTTCCCATGCTGGAAGGGCTGCTGGGCTGCATTCGTCTCCATGGACAGGACGGTGCCGTTTATATCTCCGATCTTGTTCAGGAGCTTCATCAACCGCTTCCTGCTATTTCCCGCACGGTGCGGCAGATGGAGCAGGACGGCCTTGTGGAACGCTTTGCCGACCCTGCCGACCGCCGCAAGACGCTGGTGCGTTTCACGCCCAAGGGATACGAGGCCTGCCGACAGTGCGAGGCTGCTCTTGGGGACTACTTTTCCAGTGTCATGGCCCGGCTGGAGCCGGAACAGCTGGCCCAGATGGAAGCGCTGCGCGGCGCGCTGATGGAAGCCATTCTTGCGGAAAACGCTGCGCGTACCACCAAACCGAAGGGAGAACCAAACCATGACAAAGATCTTTAAGCAGCTGGCCCGTCACTGGGCCGTCTGCCTCGTGGTGTTCGCACTGCTGTTCGTGCAGGCGTACTGCGATCTGTCGCTGCCGGACTACACCAGCAAGATCGTGGACACCGGCATCCAGCAGGGCGGCATCGAAAGCCCCCTGCCCGACACCGTGCGGCAGAGCACGCTGGATGCCCTCTCGCTGCTGATGCGCGAGGAGGACGCCGCTGCCTTCCAGAACGCCTACACCGCCGACGGCGATGTGCTGCGCCTGCGCACCGACCTGACCGCCGACGAGCGCACTGCGCTGGAAGATGCTGTGACCACGCCGGACATCGTGCTGTATTTGGCGGCCGCCAGGCAGCCAACACCCCCGCCGGGCAGACCGGCATGGGCATGACCGGCCTTGCGGACCTGCAGGCCTCCGGTGCCGACCGCAATCCCGACACGGAAACCGAGACTGCGGCCCCACGGCAGGAGGACCTGGACACCGTGTGCGGCCAGTTTGCCGCCATGAGCCAGATGCCCGGCTTCCGCCGGGACGCCGTGCAGCAGCAGCTGACCGGTGCCATCGGTCCGCTGGACGACACCGTGGTGGAGAACCTGAAGAGCCAGGCTCTGCTGTTGGTGGGGCTGGAATACGAGGCCCAGGGCATCGCCCACGATGTGCAGATGCACTATTTATATAAGGTAGGCGGCCAGATGCTGGCCCTGACCCTGCTGATGGTGGCCGTGTCCATCGCGGTGGGCTTCCTGGCCTCCCGGGTGTCCGCCGCCATCGGCCGCGACCTGCGCCGCGAGACCTTCTCCGCCGTCATCCACTTCTCCAATGCGGAGATCGAGAACTTCTCCACCGCGTCCCTCATCACCCGCACCACCAACGACATCCAGCAGGTGCAGTTCGTCTGCGTCATGCTGCTGCGCATGGTGGCCTATGCGCCCATTCTGGGCATCGGCGGTGTGCTCCATGTGGTGGGCAGCCGCTCGGGCCTGTCCTGGATCGTGGTGCTGGACGTGGCTGCGCTGCTGCTGCTCATCCTCTTCCTGATGAGCGTGGCCATGCCCAAGTTCAAGATCATGCAGACGCTGGTGGACCGGCTGAACCTCGTCAGCCGCGAGCTCCTCACCGGCATCATGCCGGTGCGTGCCTTCAGCCGGGAGGCCTTTGAGGAGGCTCGTTTCGACAAGGCCAACCGGGACCTGATGGGCACCCAGCTGTTCACCAACCGCGCCATGGTGGCCATGATGCCCTTTATGACCCTGATCATGAACGGCACCAGCCTGCTCATCGTGTGGTTCGGCGGCAAGGCCATGGACAACGGCACCATGCAGGTGGGCGAGATGATCGCCTTCATCACCTACACCATGCAGATCGTCATGTCCTTCCTGATGCTGGCCATGGTGGCCGTCATGCTGCCCCGTGCCGGTGTGGCCGCAGACCGCATCGACGAGGTCATCCGCACCAAGGCCACCATCCACGACCCGGACGAAGCCGACGCCAAGGCCGCAAAGGAGCACAAGAACTGGCAGGGCGTGGTGGAGTTCCACGACGTGAGCTTCCGCTTCCCCGGTGCCGACAGCGACGCACTGGAGCACATCAGCTTCACCGCAAAGCCCGGCGAGACCACTGCCATCATCGGCTCCACCGGCTGCGGCAAGAGCACCCTGCTGAACCTGATCCCCCGCTTCTACGACGTGACCGGCGGCAGCGTGACCGTGGACGGCATCGACGTGCGCCAGATGCCCCAGGCACAGCTGCACGACCTGCTGGGCTATGTGCCCCAGAAGGGCGTGCTGTTCAGCGGCACCATCGACAGCAACCTGAAGTTCGGCGGGGACCACATCACCGACGCCGCCGTGAAAAAGGCCGCTGCCATCGCACAGGCCACTGAGTTCATCGACGCAAAGCCGGAGGGCTACGCAAGCCCCATCGCCCAGGGCGGTTCCAACGTGTCCGGCGGCCAGAAACAGCGCCTGTCCATTGCCCGTGCCATTGCCAAGGACCCCAAAATTTATCTGTTTGACGACAGTTTCTCGGCCCTGGACTACAAGACCGACGTGGCCCTGCGCCGCGCCCTGAAGGCCCAGACCGACAACGCCACCGTCATCATCGTGGCACAGCGCATCTCCACCGTGCTGCACGCAAACCAGATCCTGGTGCTGGACGAGGGCCGTCTGGTGGGCAAGGGCACCCATGCCCAGCTCATGGCCAGCTGCCCGGAGTATCAGGAGATCGCCCGCAGCCAGCTGAGCCAGAAAGAGCTTGACCTGGGCATTCTGAATACGGAAAAGGAGGGTGTGTGATATGCCAAGACCCGGACGCATGACCACCGAGCGCGCCAAGGACTTCAAGGGCACGCTGCGGCAGCTTCTCCAGACCATGAGCCACTACAAACTGCCGCTCATCACGGCCATTGTCTTTGCCATTCTGTCCACCATCTTCAACATTGCCGGCCCCAAGGTGCTGGCCAAAGCCACCACGGCCCTTGCCACCGGCTGGGTCGCCAAGCTGCGGGGCACCGGCAGCATCGACTTTGTTTATATTGGCCGGGTGCTGCTGTTTTTGCTGGGCATGTACCTGCTGAGCAGCGCCTTCAGCTTTATCCAGGGCTGGCTGATGACCGGCCTTTCCCAGAAGGTCTGCTACGACTTCCGCCGCCGGATCAGCGAAAAGATCGACCGCCTGCCCCTGGCCTACTTTGAAAAGCGCACCGTGGGCGAGGTGCTGTCCCGCATCACCAACGATGTGGACACCCTGGGCCAGAGCCTGAACCAGAGCATCACCCAGCTCATCACCAGCGTGACCACCATGATCGGCGTGCTGATCATGATGCTGTCCATCAGCCCCAGGATGACCCTGATCGCCATCCTGATTTTGCCGGTGTCGCTGGCACTGGTGCTGGTGGTGGTCAGGTTCAGCCAGAAATATTTTAAGGCCCAGCAGGCCACCCTGGGCGTGGTGAACGGCCAGGTGGAAGAGGTCTACGCCGGCCACAACGTGGTCAAGGCCTTCAACCGCGAGGCCGTGGTGCTGAACGACTTCAACGCCGCCAACGACAAGCTCTATGAATCCGCCTGGAAGAGCCAGTTCCTCTCGGGCCTGATGATGCCCATCATGAACTTTGTGGGCAACCTGGGCTATGTGGCGGTGGCCATCGTGGGCAGCATCTTTGCCGCCAACGGCACCATCACCATCGGCGACATCCAGGCCTTCATCCAGTACGTCAAGAACTTCACCCAGCCCATCCAGCAGCTGTCGCAGGTGTCCAACATGCTGCAGAGCATGGCCGCTGCCGCCGAGCGGGTGTTCGAGTTTTTGAACGAGCCGGAAGAGGACCAGACCGCCGACCCGGCCCGCCGGGCAGACCCCGCCTGCATCGACGGTCAGGTGACCTTTGACCATGTGCGCTTTGGCTACACCCCGGACAAGACCATCATCCACGACTTCAGCTGTACGGTGAAGCCCGGCCAGAAGGTGGCCATCGTCGGCCCCACCGGTGCGGGCAAGACCACCATGGTCAAGCTGCTCATGCGGTTTTACGATGTGGACGCCGGCTCCATCACCCTGAACGGCCACGACGTGCGCGACTTTGACCGCAGCGCTCTGCGCGAGGGCTTTGGCATGGTGCTGCAGGACACCTGGCTGTTCAAGGGCACCATCCTGGAGAACATCCGCTACGGCCGTCTGGACGCCACCGACGAGGAGGTCATTGCCGCCGCCAAGGCTGCCAACGCCGACCACTTCATCCGCACCCTGCCCGGCGGCTACCAGATGGAGCTGAACGAGGACGCCTCCAACGTGAGCCAGGGCCAGAAGCAGTTGCTCACCATCGCCCGCACCATCCTGGCCGACAACCGCATCCTCATTCTGGATGAGGCCACCAGCAGTGTGGACACCCGCACCGAGCAGCGCATCCAGACCGCCATGGACCGGCTGATGGAGGGCCGCACCAGCTTTGTCATCGCCCACCGCCTGTCCACCATCAAGGACGCCGACCTGATCCTGGTGATGCGGGACGGCGACATCGTGGAGCAGGGCACCCACGACCAGCTGCTGGCCGCCGGCGGTTTCTATGCCGACCTGTACAACAGCCAGTTCGAGGACGTGGTGGAGTAAACACCGATATTTTAAAAACCGGGAGCATCTGCGGATGTTCCCGGTTTTTTCACACCTCTATTTTTTCCAGCTCCACCCCGAACAGCGAGCCGGTCAGCGCCGGAAAGGCCTGCTGCAACGCCTGCACGTACTCCTGCACCACCGGGTCCGGGTCGGCCCGGGTCACGATGCCAAAGCGATGGCCCTTGTTCCAGTCCAGCAGGCGCGCAAAGCGCAGGTCCGGGCGGCGGTAGTACAGCAGGGGCACCATCTTCAGCGAGGGGCCGCCGTAAGGAGCGCTCCGGAGGGTGCCCGGCGGGATGATGCCGGCCCCGCGGCGCGCGCCCTCCTGCAGCAGTTCGGTCTCATAGAGGGTCTGGTACATCTCCCGGATGGGCAGCCACCGGTAGGGCAGCACCTGTGCAAGGCGCAGCGGCCCCTGCGGGATCTCTTCTTCTGCATAAAAGAAGATGCAGACCTCCGGCACATAGCACAGCGGGAAGAACCGCAGCCCCTGGGCGTAGATCTCGGCGCTGTCCAGCTGGAAGGACAGGTCCGTCTCCCCTTTTTCAGGCTGCGCCACAGCTCACTGCGGGTGGCACAGCCGTGCAGGATGGGCGAATAGGTCAGGCTCAGCTCCCGCGTCAGGGCCAGCAGATCGTAGCCGAACATCCGCAGCGCCTCATGGCAGTATGCGATCAGGATATGCCGCTCCGGAGGGTCGGCCCTGTGCTGTACGGCCCGCGCATGGCGCACGGCATCGTTGTACAGGGCCACCAGCTGCTTTGCCTTGGGGTAAAAATCCTGTCCTGCCGGGGTCAGCAGCACCCTGCGGGGCACATGCTGGAACAGCTCCACCCCCAGCTGGCCTTCCAGCGTGCGGATCTGCTGCGACAGGGCCGACTGCGACAGATACAGCGCCTCGGCCGCCGCCGAATAGCTGTTGAGCTCTACGATTTTGACAAAACCTTCCAATGCGCTTTGGTTCATTCCGGTCATCCTCCACCCATACATTAGCTTTGCCTAAATTATAATATAAGAAAAATGAATTGTAAACCGGGTCTGTTCGCGCTATAATTTTTTAGACTCGACAAAAAACGTCGATTTCCGTCGAAGATAAGAAGAAACATCACGAGAAGAAAGAGAGTTCCGCTATGAACAAGATCTCCCGTAAAGGCTTTCTGAAGATCGCCGCTGCCGCCGCCATGAGCGGTGTCACCGCCGGTGCCCTGTCCGCCTGCAACGCTGCTTCCGGCTCCACCGCCTCCAGCGCTGCTTCCAGCGAGGCTGCCAGCACCGCTGCTGCCCTCACCTACACCCCCGGCACCTACGAGGCTACCGCCAAGGGCATCGAGTCCGACGTCAAGGTCAGCGTGACCTTCAGCAAGGACAAGATCGAGGACATCGTCATCGACGTGTCCGGCGAGACCAAGGGCATCGGTGCCGACATCGGCGACAAGATGAAGGAGAACATCCTGAGCGCCCAGACCTGCAGCGTGGACGGCGTGTCCGGTGCCACCATCACCTCCAATGCCGTCAAGACCGCTGTGGCCGACTGCATGTCCCAGGCTTCCGGCACCACCGTGACCGTGTCTGTGGACGTGGAGGCCAACGAGGAGCCCGACGTGATCACCGTCACCTCTCAGGAAGATGCCGACGCTGTGGTCGTGGGCTGCGGCGCTGCCGGCATCATGGCCGCTCTGGAGCTGCAGGCTGCCGGTGTCAAGACCATCCTGCTGGAAAAGGGCAGCTCCTGCGGCGTGTCCAACGGCTCTGTGGCCGGTGGTCCCGCTCTGGCCGAGACCCGCGTGCAGGCTGCCGAGAACGCCACCGTCTCCGTGGAGACCCTGTTCAACTGCGAGTACGGCTTCTCCAAGGGCACTGTGAACGGCGCTCTGCTGCACAAGTGCGTCAGCGCCGGTGAGCGCGTGGTGTCCAACTTCATGGACAACGGCGTCAACATGGGCCTGCGCCGCGACGCTTACGGCATGGGCTTCCGCGCACGCCACAACTTTGCCGACCTGCAGGGCACTCAGGTCAAGGGCACCGACCGCTTCCAGCCGCTGGTGGACAAGTTCACCGCCGACGGCGGCGTGTTCGAGGTCTGCCGCGAGGCCGTCAAGCCCGTGATGGACGGCGACAAGGTGGTGGGCGTCATCGCAAAGGACACCGAGAACAAGACCTACATCCAGTACAACGCCAAGGCTGTGCTGATCGCCACCGGCGGCTATGCCGGCAACCAGGACCGCCTGCACGAGCACTTTGGCAACATCAACGTCTGGCCCCTGTGCAACGAGCTGTCGGACGGCAAGGGCTACGACATCGTCATCGAGGCCGGCGGCATCGCCGACCGCAACTGGGCCCTGTGCTGCAACGAGTTTGGCGGCGTGAACGGCAAGATGGAAGAGCGCGGCCGCTCCATGGTGCGCTCCAACGACACCCTGCGCTTTGCCATCTACGGCGGCCTGATGGTGGACCCCAACGGCGACCGCTTCATGAACGAGCAGTACCTGGCCGACCGTCCGCTGGCTCTGGGCGGTGAGATGTCCCTGCGCGTGGGCAAGTACTACGCCGTGGTGGACCAGACCATGTACGAGGAGTGCCGCGACAAGGGCGTTCTGGCCTACTTCGGCAACCCGGCCGACTGGTACGTCGGCTCCACCGGCTACACCGAGGAGCTGCTGCCCAACCTGAACGAACACATGGACATTGCCATCCAGCGCGGCTGGGCCGTCAAGGGCAGCCTGGCCGACTGCGCCAAGGCTTTCGGCCTGACCGACCTGGAGCAGACCGTGGCCGACTACAACGCCGCCTGCGCCGCCGGTAAGGACGAGCAGTTCTACAAGAACAGCTACCTGCTGCGTGAGCTGACCGGCGACACCTTCTACGTCATCGAGTACGAGCCCTCCATCTGGGGCACCTTCGGCGGCGTCAAGACCGACTCCTACGCCCGTGCCGTCAACGCCGAGCAGCAGCCCATCCAGGGCCTGTATGTGGCCGGTGTGGACAACGGCTCCATCTACGCTTCTCCCTACTACGAGAACGAGGGTGCCGCTCTGGGCACTGCCTACACCAGCGGCATCGTGGCTGCTGACTGCATGATCAGCGACCTGAAGAACGCCTGATAAGGCGCAGTTCTCCCGCATAGATCCAACATTTCTTTTTTTCTTCTTTTCATGTGAAGAGGGGCGGTCCCGGTCGGGGCTGCCCCTCCTTTGCTGTTTTGCCCCGCACGCCCCCTACACAAATGCCCGCGATTGTGCTATGATAGGGCTGAGCAGCCGGTTTGCTGCAACAACCGGCAAAGCATCGAGGTGTATTGTACAATGTCTGAACTTCTTGAGACGCTGCGGCAGGAGGGCGTGGACCCGGCCCTGCTTTCTGCGGTAGAGGAATATCGTGCCGCCCATCCGCTGGACGCTGCGCTGCGGCCCCGCATCCCGGCCCCGGCCTTTACCTACTACGGCAAACAGGTGTGGGAGCAGGCGCTGGCCGCCCTGCTCTGCGGCGAAAACCTGCTGCTGGCAGGCGGCAAGGCCACCGGCAAGAACGTGCTGGCCGAGAACCTCTCCGCCGCCTTCGGCCGCCCCGCGTGGGACATCTCGTTCCATGTGAACATGGACGCGGCCTCCCTCATCGGCATGGACACCTTTGTCGACGGGCGGGTGGAGTTCCGCCCCGGACCGGTGTACCGCTGCGCCCAGTGCGGCGGCTTTGGCGTGCTGGACGAGATCAACATGGCCAAGAACGAGGCGCTGGCCGTGCTGCACGCAGTGCTGGACTTCCGCCGCGCCATTGACGTGCCCGGCTACGACCGCATCCCGCTGGCCGAGGAGACCCGCTTCATTGCCACCATGAACTACGGCTACGCCGGTACCCGGGAGCTGAACGAGGCCCTGACCTCCCGCTTCGTGGTCATCCAGATGCCCACCATCACCCAGGACAACCTGGAAAAGCTGCTGCGGGCACAGTTCCCGGATCTTGCTGCGAAGTACGCCCACCAGTTCGCCCTGCTGTTCCTCGACTTGCAGAAAAAGTGCGACAGTGCGGAAATTTCCACCAAGGCACTGGACCTGCGCGGCATGCTGGACGCGCTGCGCCTGATCCGCCGCGGCATCCCCGCAGGGGCCGCGCTGGACATGGGCATCACCAACAAGGCCTTTGACAGCTACGAGCAGGGCCTGATCCGCGACGTGATCGCGGCCCGCATCCCGGCCAAACTGGATGCGGCCAGGCTGTTTGCCTGATGGAAGCCCAGAGCTACACCGCACAGGAGCGGCGGGCGGCCAATCAGGTCTGGGCGGCTGCGGGCGCCTATGGCTTTGAGCCGCTGTTTCTGGCCCACAACACCGACGGCACGGTGGATTTTTACATGAACACCATCGTGGGCCTTGTGCACAAATATTACGGAGATCCGCTTGTAAACCGCATCTTTGACCGCTGGGCGGGCGATCTGCGGCAGGCCATGCTGGACGATCTGGCGTGGCTGTACCTCGAAAACGCGGCCTACCGGCTGGAGCTGCCCCACCGCCCGGTGCTGGAAGCGCTGCGCTCTTCTCACGCCGACTACTTTTTGCCATCCAGTACAAACTTTCCCGGCAGGAGTGGATGGCCAGGAACCAGCTGGTGTACACCATGCAGGCGGCCCGCTGGCGCAGCGTGCTGGGGCGCAATCTGCCCGTGATGACCCCCTACGAGAGCGGGTTGTTCCGGGCGCTGGCCCCGGACACCGCCCCGCAGCCGGACCAATTGCAGGACGCCCTGCTGGCCGTGTACGCAGCGTTTGACCTCTTCGACGGCACCGTGCATCCGAAAGCGGCGCTGCACCTGCATCTGGACGGCCTGCTGGCCACCCTTGCCACCAAGCCCTGCCCACCCAGATGATCAAGACCGACCGAGTGACCGTGGAGCACTCCAACGCCGTGGACGCCGCCGGCAGCGGCCCCAGCGTGGACAAACGGCAGGCCCACATCACCCTGAAGCAGAACGCCGCGCAGGACCGCGCCTACATCGAGAGCTGCTTCGGCCGCTCCCTCTACCCGCCGGAGCGGCTGCGCAAGGCCGAACAGGAGCTGTGCACCGGGGTGCATCTGGGGTGCCATTTGTGGTTCAGCGCGGGCGTGCCCAGCCCGGAACAGGCCCCCACCCCGGAGGCCCGGCATCTGGCCGAACAGGCCGAGCTGCAGGCCGACCGCAACCGCGCCTACTACGCCAAAAATCAGGAGCTGCACCGCAGCGTAGTGCTGCGGCTCACCGAGCAGATCCGCAACTGCATTCTGGTGCATCAGCAGCCCAACGCGCGGGTGGCCCGCAGCGGCAATGTGGACCCCGGGCGGGTGTGGCGCGCCCCGCTTTTGAACGATGGCCGGGTGTTTTTGTGCGCCGAAGAGGAAAATCACCCCGCCTTTACGGTGGACCTGCTGCTGGACGCTTCCGCCTCCCGCCTGCACTGTCAGGAGGTCATCGCGGCGCAGGGGTCCATCCTGGCCGAGAGCCTGGCCAGCTGCGGCATCCCGGTGCGGGTGAGTGCCTTCAGCAGCCTGCGGGGCTACACCGTGCTGCGGGTGCTCAAGGACTTTGCCGACAAGAACCGCCAGAACATCAACCGCTATTTTGCCTCCGGCTGGAACCGCGACGGCCTGGCCCTGCTGGCGGCGGGCGATCTGCTAGACTTTGCCCCCGGCCCCGCCCCGCGGCACCTGCTCATCCTGCTGACCGATGCTTCCCCCAACGACAGCCGCCGCATCCCGCCCAGCCCGGAAAACCCGCTGGGCTGCGGCTACGAGGACGCCGCCGGTGTGGCCGAAGCAGCTCTCGATGTAGGCGCGGTCCTGCGCGGCGTTCTGCTTCAGGGTGATGTGGGCCTGCCGTTTGTCCACGCTGG
>ENA-OQDM01000812-OQDM01000812.1-human-gut-metagenome-genome-assembly--contig:-NODE-812-length-15191-cov-3.803372_pt1 | contig 15191 bp, 15 predicted proteins | sample MGYA00242772_ERZ504605 | MGnify/ENA primary metagenome ERZ504605 (study PRJEB26092, sample SAMD00036348) | human gut metagenome | host: Homo sapiens | study: EMG produced TPA metagenomics assembly of... | reverse complement strand
ATTTTTTTAATTTCGACAGCAAATTCTTAATGTCTTTTGGTCCGCATTCCCTTTGTCCGTCCAAAATCCGATATAGCATACGTCGGATTGCGGTACCTGCGAATCGTTTGTGCCAAAATAATCGCATTTGTCCTTTGGCAACGTTTCATAGATTGCATCAGCCAGCTTCTTTGTATTACCCGTTAAGCTGCAAAACAGGATCGAATAATGTTCTTTTATCATAGCCCATACACCTCCAGTTCAGGTATTTATGTGGAAAATCCACTTTTTTGTAAATTGTATTATCTCTTCAGATCACATCTCGATTTCGCTTACGCTGCATCCCGATGTTGCTTCTCACTATTTCCTCTCAGGCTTTTAAGTCAAGCGGATATTCGCAATCCGCTTCGCTACTTGCTCATAACCGAATAGCTGCTTTGCAGCTTCAGTTAAACTTAAAAATATTAAGTCCGGTTTCTTCATCATGAACTCTGTCCACTCTTCCGCCAATTACCGTGATGACCATCTCACAGGTTGCACTGACAATCGCTCTGTTCAGGTGTCCTCCAACCACCTCGCCCTTCTGATTTCCGGCACTCATATGAAGATGTGCATAATATTCTCCATCCATTGTATTGATTGTACCTGTCAGTGATGTAATTTCATAATACCCCTGGAAGCTGTTTGAATAATATTTCTTTTCGTCTGTCTTGTATACTCCGACTGTGAAATCATTGATCGCTCCAAGAGCCTGGACACTGGCAAGCTTTATATTCTCCTTTATGGCAATTACCCTCAGCTGCTCCAATATTTCCTCGTCTTTGTCAATCCTTGCTACTATAACATTGTCAAATTTTCTGTATTCCATTTTATTCTCCTTTCTCTTTCCGCCCGGTCACTTTTCAGACATTACTGCAATAAACTCAATATTTATTCAGGAAATGCTCCCTGTTCGGATACTCCTGCCGATATGCCCGGAGGGCGGCTTCCCGGAGCAGGGTGAATTCTTTTTCCATGTGAAGCAGGCGTGGTGCCTTGAACGCGATCACACTGATCTGTTCGGCGATTTTTTTCGCGATTCCTTCTTCGGACAATTGTCCCATGCCGAATACCAGAGAGGTAAATCCTCTGCCTCCTCTGCTGACCTGAATAAATTTCAGGAATACATTGTACAGTTCATCTGCAAGAATTTTCTGGTATCCCTCATCTGACTGCATGGCTTCCGCCAGGCACAACGTAGAGAGAATCCGGCTCCCATCTTTCTTCTGTCGCCTCCCGGATCCAGAGAGGTTCCTTCCGCCAGATACTTCAGTTCCATCAGGCATTTGACAAATTCATCCTTCTGGAGCCTGCGTTGTCCGTATCGGGCCGTCCAGAGCCGAGCCCGGTATTCTTCTTCCCAGGCTTCCTCCTCTCCGATATATTCTTTTAAGATCTGCTGCCGTTTTGCCGGATCTGTCTCCTGATAAAAATCTTTGGTCCATGTATGTTCCATCTGTTTTTCCTCATTCTGTCAGTCGGATATTCGCAATCCGCTTCGCTGCTTGCTTGATTGGTTTAAAATAAAGACACGTTTTTACTTACTCTTTCTGCCTGCAAACGCAGTCTTCCTGCTTACATTTCGGAGTGGGAAATCGTCTCTTCTGCGTTCAGGTACTCATCGATGTTGCTGCCGTCTACCTTCTGATATTCTGAAAAATAGTACCGGCCTTCTTTCAGGCTTTCCTGGTCAAATTCCTCTCCCTCGAACAGCTCCACTGCCATTTTCGCCATTTTCTTTGCCTGATCCACTCTGTCATTTAGGATGCTGCCCTGCATCTCTCCTGCCTTTACGGCTTCCAGAGCCTCTTCCAGGCCATCAATTCCGAAGATCACCGGCCATTCTTCACGGACATAGCCTGCTTTCCGATAGGCCTCCACAGCCCCAAGTGCCATCTCATCGTTGTTGGACATAACAAGTTCAATCTTTTTTCCGTACTGGCTGATCAGACGGTTCATGCGGTTTTCCGCCTGTCCCCCGGTTCCAGTCCGCTAACTGATAGCTTAGCTTTTCCAGTATAACATCATTCTTCATCAGTGTCTTTACGGAATACTCTGTTCTGCTGATGGCATCCTGATGGCCTGCTTCTCCTTCCAGAAGCACGTATTGGATCTTTCCATCCTGATTTTTATCGACTTCCGGATGGCTCTTGATGTATTCTTCTGCAATCTCGCCCTGCATAATCCCGGACTGTTCTGCATCACAGCCCACATAATACAGCTTTTCCCACTGCATCAGGTCTTCCCTTACCGGTTCCCTGTTAAAAAAGATCACAGGAATGTCTTCATTCCTTGCCATTCGGATGATCCGGGACGGAGCTGTCCGGTCCACAAGATTGATACAGAGCACATCACAGCCGGCATCAATCATCTCTTCCACCTTTTCGTTCTGTTCCTGCTGATCGTCGTTTCCGCTTTTTGTAGATACGATAATCCTTCGTTCTTTGTTTTCCATGGCTTTCAGCTGCGCCTTCAGTTCATCCGTCAATCCATTGATAAAAGGATCATCCTGAGTGTAGGTTATCACTCCGACCCGCAGGGTTTTCTCTGTCTGGTCCGACTTGCCGGAACACCCCGACAGCACAAGCACCGCACTCCCTATCGTGGCAGATAATAATACTGCCACCCTTCTTTTCTTTTTATTCATAGGAATATAAAAACCTTTCTAAATCTTCGTCCATAGAGAAATTTTCCTTGCCAAGTACCTGATATTCGGTTATATATCCTTGCATTTTATAAGACCTGTGCTCGATCCTTTTGGTTATTTCTTCCACACTTTTATAGCCGATTTCATATCCGTCCGGCACAGCCAGCCCCTGAATGTTTCCGTTATCCAGAAGTGCAATCGTCTTCAGACTGTAACCCACTCCATAGAGCTCCGCGCCCTCGTATGTTCCATTTTCTGCCTGCTCTCCAAACTCTTCCAATATTCCTGCATCCAGGATGACAAGAGCATCCGCCTCTGTTTCCTTCTTCATCCGCTCCACAATGTCCTGTTCTTTTCTCCGGTAAATACACCAGCTGATCTTGCTTTCGCTGCCTTCCAGCGCCTCGTTCAATCCACAAATCTCCGCCTGTACAGCCTCGGACATTTTCCAGTCGGCGATAATTCCGATCTTCTGCTTTTTTGTTCTCAGCCGTTCTCCCAGCCATCTTCCGATCTCCCGGTAATCCGGCTGGATCGTGGGACTGGCAGTTTTCCCTTCTTTTACCGCCAGACCATCTGCAATCAGCAGATACGGTTTATTTCCACACTCTTTTTTCAGCATATTTTCCGTCTCATGACCGGGTGCCGGATATATGATAAAGCCATCAATATCGTTGTCCTTCTGTTCCCTGATAAATTCTCTTTCCGCCTCCGGCCCGTCGATCTCTTCCGTATTGCAGATGATCATATGAACGTTGTTCTCTGCCGCAGCCTGCTTCATTCCCTTGATCAGGGCATCCCAGCGTTTGTCACCGGACTCCGGAAGAATCACGGCAATCCGGGGCTCTGCTACGTTCTGATCGAAAATTTTCCATACAAAGAATACTGCCAGCAGCAGCAAAAGAAACTCAATTATAAGAAATTTCATTCTGTTCTTTTTCATCCGCCCGGTCTCCTCTGTATGTATTTTTGTAATTCCAATGCTTCTGCGTTTTCCGGTGTATATGGGATTGCCGGAATACGGATCGTAACCCTTGTTCCTTCGTCCGGTTCGCTTTCTATGGAAAGTCCGTATTCTTCGCCAAACATCAGCCGGATTCTGGAATGCACATTGATTACGCCCACACCGGAACCATGCTTCGGAACCTTGCTGTTATCCGTCAGAATATTTTCCAGGACTTCTTCCCGCATGCCCATCCCATTGTCTTCGATGGTGATCAGAATGTCCTCGTCTTTCTTTTTTCCGCTGACGATGATCATGCCGCCATCATCCTCATCCATATTGCCAACGCCATAATAGATGGCATTTTCCAGGATGGGCTGGATCACCAGCTTTACGATGCAGCAGTTTTCGATCTCTTCCTCGATTCGGAATTCTGTTTTAAACCGCTCTTTGTACCGGGCCAGCTGGATATTCATATAGCTTCTGCTGTGCTGCAGCTCATCCTTAATGGGAATGATGGTCTTACCGCGGGATAGACTGACACGAAGTAATTTTGCCAGTTCAGAAATCATACGAACCGCTGCTTCATTTTCCTGGGCTTCCACCATCCACGTGATGGATTCCAGTGTATTATACAGAAAATGGGGGTTGATCTGGCTTTGCAGGGCATCCAGTTCACTTTTTCTTCGTTCATTTTGCTGCCGGATGATCTCGTCCATCAGTTTTTCGATCTGTTCATAGGACTTCTGCACAGAATGTCCCAGATGGCGGATCTCCGAGGAGCCGCCGATATAGATATCCGGTTTTCCTCCTGCCTCGTGGGCCTTGACGGAAGCATCCAGCTCCCGGATCGGTTTGGATATCTTCCGGGAAACCAGCTGGTTTCCCTCCAAAGCATGACCATAAGAACCAGAACAGTAGCAAATACATAGTAACGGAAGTCTTGTAGTTTGCCGCCTGCACACTCTCCGGCACAACACCGATCATTTTCCAGCCTGTATAGGCTACGCTGCCGACGATCACGGTCTCGTTCTGACCGCCGGAACAGATCTCGTAGGTTCCGTCCTCGTATTTTGCCGCTTCCAGACTGTTTTCTTCAAATAATCCGCGGTTTAATTCCGTTCCCCGGGGATGGTAGATCATTTCTCCGTCCTGACTGGTCAGATAATAGTAGATTCCGCCAGAACAGTCATTGATCTGCTTCATCACGTCCCTGATCACAGAATATTTCATATCCAGTAAAAGAATACCGGTTTCCGGTGTCTCTCCCTTGTTGACATCTACATACCTGCTCAGGGAAACGACCCATTGGTACCGATAAGAGCCGTCCTCAAACAGCTCCTGGATATGCGGTGTGGAAAAGTGTATATTTTCAATGGCATCTTCCGCATTTTTATACCATTCCTGCGTCTGCACCTTCACATTTTTCTTTTCTGCCGCCACCGGCTCCGATGCAATCAGATTTCCTTTGGGGTCATACAAAGCCAGGCTCTGAATCTTATCGGAGTTGGTCTCATAGAGCAGACTGAACTGCTCCGAGAATTCCCGGCTGGATATATCAAACTGCTGGACCACGTTGTAGTTTGCCCCGTTTATAATCTGCCGGATATCCAGCAGGTCTGCATTTAACCGATCCACGGTAGCCTCTACAGTAGCTTCCGTGTTGTCCACTGCTGTTTTTTCCAATGCCAGCTTGAATCGATGGTAAAGCAGCAATCCCATTACAATGATCGTGACCAGTGAAATCGCCATAAGGACAGACAGGATAATCGACTGTATGTTAAATACGATGTTCTTCCGGGAATCCGGCTTTCTTTTTCTATCTTTCATGTATTTTCCCTTTCACCTGTTCCCTATTTTCCGGAAGCTCTGTATTTGGAAGGGGAAACACCGAATTTCTTTTTGAATACATAGCTGAAGTAGTTCGCATCCTGATATCCCACTTTTTCTGCGATCTTATAGCTTTTTTCATCGGTGTTCAGCACCATTTCTTCTGCTCTGTCCATTCGGTAATCCGTAAGATAGGAGACGAAGGACTGACCGGTTTCCTTTTTAAAAATGGACGAAAAGTAAGAATTGGACACACCAAGATCTGCGCACACATCATCCAGAGAAAGCGCCGGTTCCATATATCTGTCTTTTACAATGTTCTGCGCATCGGTAATGATCCGTCTTGAGGTACTGTTTCTGGTACTTCTCAGTTTTTCGCTGATCGCCATAGACATATTGATGATCCAGTTTGTCATAGAGCTTTCATCCAACTGAGTCACTCTTTCATAAAGGTTCTGTACATTTCCGGAAATTTCATTGAAATCCATGGAATTATTGGCACAGAATTTGAAAAATCCGCTGACAATCTCCATGGTAGCCAGATTGTACTGGCTGATGGTGGCTGCATTCTTATGGAGCTTTTCTGTCTCTTTGATGGCTTCTTTCCGGATCTTCTCCTGATCCCCTACATGGATGGCACGAAACAGCTCCTGCATCCTTGTCTCTTCTAAGGGAACCGCCTTTTTTGACTCTTTAGGAACGATCTCCGCGATATTGATGGCTCGTTTCGTTCCGTACAGGACACGGTAGGATACCGCCTCTCTGGCTCCCTCGTAGGAAATACTGATGTCGTACAGACTGTTGCAGACGGTTCCGATCCCTGCGGTAACCGCCGCCCCCATAATTCTCCATGCCCAGCGGCAGAACCGGTCACACTTGTCCGTCAATTGAGCTATCTCATCTTCTGAATGGAGTTCCATAATCAGAATGGTATTACCCATATAAATGAATTCCTGGCAATTACAGTTCTCCATCAGCCGCTGTTTGATCTCCCGTTCCACGGACATGGATAATAATAAGGGATTCATCCCATCCGGCACATCATTTTCCGAGGTATGAAAGATAATGCAGCAAAACAAAGGTCCCTTCATATCCACCTGATAATCCAAAAGGAATCGTTCATAGTCCTCTTCTCTGACTCTTCCTTCAATCAGGGAAATGAAGAAATTGGACTGCAGCTTTGGTAATACCTCCTGGAAATAGTCTTCCAGTTTTTTTACATTTAACTTTTCTTCCCGTTCCCTGTCCAGTGTTGTTTTCAGCTTCATCAGGCTCTCTGACAGCTCGGTGGCGCTGATGGGTTTCAGCATATATTCCTTAATCTCCAGATGGACGGCCTCTTTCGCATACTCGAATTCGTCAAAGCCGGTGCAAAGCATAATGTAAATATTAGGATAGTCCTGGTTCAGTTTTCTTGCCAGCTCCAGTCCATCCATGTAAGGCATTTTAATGTCCGTCAGTACCACATCCGGCTGAAGTTTTTCCACCAGCTCCAAAGCCTTCACGCCGTTGGTGGCACTTCCCACTACGTCAAATCCCAGATCATTCCAATGGATCTTTTTTTTCATAACATCGATGACCTCTACTTCATCATCGACAAGAATCACTTTATATTGTTCCATTCTTATCCCCCTGTTTTCCGGAGTACGTTGTTGTTCCTTCATTATAGCAGAAGATTGCTCTCTGCTGAATGAATAGTTACAAAAATTTTTGCCAGAACAGAATAAAAGACCGCCCTAGTCATCCATCGGACGACCGGGCTGTCTTATATTCTATCTGTTTATGAATCTTTCATTATTTTTTCTGTACATATTTCAGACAGTCAAGTGTTACAGCTGCCAGAATAATGATACCTCGAAGATGAACTGAAGGTTGGTATCAATACCCAGAATCGTCAGGGCATATGTCAGGGAGGTAAAGATCAGTACACCGGTTACAACTCCGGAGATCTTACCGATACCACCGGTAAAGGATACGCCACCAACTACGCAGGCTGCGATGGCATCCATATCCCATCCCTGTCCGTAAGCTGCACTACCGGAACCAACCATACGGTTACATTCCAGCCAGGAACCGAAGCCATACAGGATACCTGCCAGCATAAATGCTCCCATTGTTACTTTAAATACAGAGATACCGGATACTGCTGCCGCTTCCGGGTTTCCACCTACCGCATACAGGTTTTTGCCAAAAGTTGTTTTGTTCCAGATAAACCATACAATGGCAACTGCTGCAACAGCCCACAGAATGATGGTCGGGAATTTTCCGATCTGCGGAATGAAAGTATTCGGGATAGCAGAATCAATCGCACCGAAGGATACACCCTTGGTCGCATAGGTAACCAGACCGAAGATGATCAGCATGTTCGCCATGGTAGAGATAAACGGATGCATTTTGAATCTTGCCATGAAGAATCCGGCAATCATGGCAAATACTGTTGTAAAGATCACACACATTAACAGTGCAAACAGTGCTTTCGCTGTAGCAGGCATAGCGGAGAAGTCAAATACATGGCCGAATACGGCACCTGTATTGATTCCGTTATGCATAATGATGGTTGCTGTAACCATACCCATACCAACCATACGTCCTACGGAAAGGTCGGTACCTGTTAACAGGATCAGACCGGCAACACCAAGTGCAAGGAACATACGCGGGGATGCCTGCTGTAAGATATTCAGGATGTTGGTAACCGTCAGCAGCTGTGTATTTTTAACGATCGGTGTGATGATACACAGTGCGATAAAGATCAGAATGATTACGATATACAGACCGTTTTTGTACAGGAACTGAGATAAATCGAAGGTATATCTGTAATTTTCCAGTTTCTGTATTCTCTGCTGCTGGAATGTGAATTTGGACGCTCTCAGCAGGTCGATCAGATGATATTTATGCATGAATGCTTCATGTCTTCTGTCCTTGATTTCCTGGAGCTTTGATTCATGAGCCATCTGTGCGTCAAACAGTTTGTTTTTGAGCACGTATTTCTCGGCCTTGATCTCTTCTGCATCCTTCAGAGAAGCAATCTTTTTCTGATGCTCGCTCTTCAGATCTGCTTTGATCTTCTCGTATCTGCTGTTTTCTTCTGCTTTTGCAGCTTTGCAGCTTTTGTTTACTACATCGTAATAATCCTTTTTGTAATGCGCAGCCAGATAGCCTTCTGCCTCTGCGACCAGCTTTTTAATTTCTTCTTTGTTGTCTGCCTCTACTTTTTTTGCATTTTCCAGCTCTTTTTTGCTGTTTTCAATGATCTTATCTCTCTGTGTTGCGGATAAGTTCTTGTTTTCTTTTGCGATCGCGATCTGTTTTTTCAGATCGCTCACTTTGTCAAAGCCGTCTGCACGTAATGCATCGATTTTTTTCTGGATTTCTTCCACATATTCATCGATCGGCTTCAAAAGCTTTGCTTCTTCTTCCGACGAAATAATAACGCTGTTTTCTGCCATTTCCAATTTTCCTCCTGTTACAGGTATTTAGCACTGAGTCTCAATAATTCTTCCTGGTTTGTTTCTTTGGTATTTACGATTCCGGCCAGACGTCCGTTAGACATAACACCGATTCGGTTGGTAATACCAAGAATCTCCGGCATTTCGGAAGAAACAACGATGATTGTTTTTCCCTGTTTCGCCATATTGATAATCAGTTCATAAATTTCATATTTTGCTCCAACATCAATTCCTCGTGTCGGGTCATCCATCATGAATACGCTCGGTGAACGCTCCAGCCATTTACCAAAGATGACCTTCTGCTGATTACCACCGGAAAGGTTGGCGATCATATCATCCGGTCCCATACATTTTGTATGCATGATCTTGATTTCTTCAGCCGTTGCACGCACCATCTTGTCATGTGATAATGCGACTCCGCTCTTATAATGCTTCATATTCGCAATGGTAGTATTGAATGTAATATCGCCCTTCAGGAACAGACCATTGGCTTTTCTTTCCTCTGTAATCAGAGCAAATCCGTGATCCATAGCATCTTTCGGGGAGGAGAAGTTCAGTACTTTTCCATCATATACGATATTTCCTTCTGCTCTTGTACGAATTCCGAAGATTGTCTCCAGAAGTTCGGTACGACCGGCACCGACCAGACCATAGAATCCGAAAATTTCTCCTTTTTGATATCAAAAGAAATATTCTGCAGTTTCGGTGCATATTTTGTTGATATATTCTGTACGGAGAGAATCGTTTCTCCCGGTGTATTGTCTACAGGCGGAAATCTGTTGTCCAGAGAACGTCCAACCATGGCGGCGATTAGTTCGTTCATATCCGTTTCTTTACTTGGCTTGGTCATGACCAGACTACCGTCTCGCAGTACGGATATTTCGTCACAGATTTCAAATATTTCATCCATTTTATGTGAAATGTAGATCAGAGCAATTCCCTGCGCCTTCAGCTGACGCATCATCTTAAAGAGTTTTTCAACCTCCGGTGCAGTCAGGGATGATGTAGGTTCATCCAGTACAATGACTTTGGAATGATAGGAAATCGCTTTTGCGATCTCACACATCTGTCTCTGAGATACAGACATTTTCTTCATTGGCTGCGTCAGATCAACTGTAATTCCCAGTTTTCTGAACAGGTCTGATGTTTCTTTTTTCATTCTTCCTTCGTCGATCACTCCAACGGAATTCTTTGGGTATCTTCCAAGGAACATGTTATCTACAACACTTCTTTCAAGACACTGGTTCAACTCCTGGTGTACCATCGCCACTCCGTTTTCCAGTGCATCCTTCGGACCGGAGAAATTCACTTCTTTTCCGTCCAGTACGATGGTTCCTTCATCTTTCTGATAGGTTCCAAAGAGGCATTTCATCATTGTCGATTTTCCGGCACCGTTTTCACCCATCAGTCCCATAATGGTTCCAGGTTTGACATTCATGCTGATATGTTTCAGAACCTTATTTCTACCGAACGATTTGCTCATGCCGTTAATCGATAAGATATATTTATTCTTATCTTCTGTCATAGCTGCGCTTCCTTTTCTTAGTAAAGAAGGGTATCATTGCTGACACCCCTCTATAATTTCATTCATTTACGGTAACGATTCAGAGACCTCATCTCGATTTCGCATGGCTCCGAACCGTTACCATTTACACTTTTATTCTGTCTCAGATTATTTGGAGAGAAGTGATGTATATGCTGCTGCATTATCGGTCTTAACCATGTTAATTGCAAAAGCATCATACTCGCTCGGGTTTCCAAGACGGTTTGTGATATTGGACTCTGTCTGTCCGTCTCCACCGATGTAATCTACCTTCAGGTTCAGCAGATCATCATATTTCTCCAGCAGTGGCTGATAGGTAGAGCTCAGGAAGTTATCCGATGCGTTGTAGATATTCAGCCATACTTTTTTGGATGGGCTCTTGCTTTCATCCAGCTGTTTTGCAACTTTATCGTAAACTTTTGTGGAATCTGTGAAATCGTTGTAGTTATCGGCTGTTACAGCAATATTTAATGCGTAGTAAGATCTCTCTTCTTCGCTGTATCTGTAATCTTCACCCTCTGTCAGGCAGTTGCCGGCTTCATCTGCTGTACCGATACCGGTATCAATGTCTACACCGTCCAGTGCGTTACGCAGAACTCTCAGTGTCAGGTAAGCCTGAACGTCTGCATGCTGAGAAATTGTTCCGCCATATCCTTCACCGATTGCTGCTACAGCATCGCTGTTTGCATCGTAACCGAAGGTAGGAACTTTGTTGTCTTTTGCCCATGCATTGAACATTGACATTCCCATACCATCGTTATTGGAAACTACAACATCGATCTGATCACCGAAGGAAGCTGTCCATGTTCCGATCGCGTTACCAGCTGTTGCAGCATCCCATGTTGCACCTGCTGAGTTTTTCATTTCCTGAGAAGCCAGCTCACGGATGGTATATGTTTTTCCGTCTACATCCAGAGTTGCATCCTGCACAACCTTTGCTTTTCCGTCTACGTTTGTTCCGGCCGGTGTAGAATCTACTCCGCCGTCTGCATCTACACCTGTTCCAAGTGCGGAACGAACACCACGTGTACGGGCGATAGAATCGTTATGTCCGATATCACCGATTGCCAGAACATATCCGATTACGCCGTCACCGTTTCTGTCGATCGTGTCTGCGTTTTTCTTGATGTAATCCAGAACCATCTGTCCCTGCAGTTCAGCACCCTGGTTTGCATCGAAACCTACATAATAAGTATTTCCGTTGAAGTTCAGAGCATCTTTGTCCAGTTCGCCGGTAGCACTGCTGGATGGCTGACGGTTGAACCAGCACAGAGGTTTGTCCTTGTTTTCTACGCTTCCGCCCGTTGATGCCGTAGAATCTGCTGTTTCTGTTTTCTGGGTAGAATCTTTAGACTCTGATGGGGATCCGCCACAACCAGCCATGGATACTGCCATAGCTACTGCCATAATTGTTGCTAATGCTTTTCTTTTCATTTTTATTCCTCCCGTTTGGTGATTTTGCTAGATTCGCTTCGTTCCTAGCTGATGAATTCATTATAATCACAAGCGGTCTGAAAAAAAATAGAATATTTTTGGATTAGTTATTGAAATTTTTGGTTATTTCTTGTCGTAATTCCCCAAAACTCCAAGAATCATGCAAAAAAGCAGTCCCACAGAGCGCAAATTACTGCATGACAGATTTTCGTCGTACCTCGGGTACGCCTTCCAATCTGTTTCCTGTAGTTTGCGTTCTGCAGCACTGCTTTTTTTGTATTATTTCTTACTTATGCTTTAAGCGGGGTAAGAGCTCTAAAATCCTCTTGCAGGCGAGACTGCATCAGCTTTCTGACGTTTTAGCATCTTTATATTTCCGTATCAGAATCATATAGCTTATGATCAGTAAAACAGCTGCACTGCTCCATGCACAGATCTCGGCATAGTATATTCCCTCTTCGCCGATCCATTTCGGCAGCAGCAGCGCAACGCTGACACGCATCACAAATTCTGCAATGCCGCTGGCAAGCGGAATCAAAGTATTGCCCAGCCCCTGGATCGCGGAACGATACACATGCAGCAAATACAGTATCCACAAAAAGACAGCCATGATAAACAAATACTTATATGCAATATCTAACACCTGTCGGATCTGCTCCGGTTCACCGGATACAAACAGAGACAATATATTACGCCCAATCAGCACCATCATACCGGAAATGAAAACAGAAGTGAGCACTGCCATATACGTACCGCTGCGCACACCTTTTCGGATTCTCTGATATTTCTTTGCGCCAAGATTCTGCCCTACATACGTTGTAATCGCATATCCATAGGAAACGGCTGCCATCTCCAAAATTCCATACAGCTTGTTCGTTGCCGTAAATCCGGCTACAAACAGAAAGCCAAAGCCATTGATCACATACTGCACCGTAAGTCCTCCCACAGAAATGATCACGTTCTGTATGGCAAGAGGAGTACCCAGCTTCAAAAGCCGCAGACTCATAGACGGCTGCCTGTAAAAATCCTCCTTTTCCAGTCGGATATCCCTGATTTTCCGTAATACAAGCAGACAGTACAAGGCTGAAAATCCCTGTGCAATAACAGTCGCCACGGCTGCTCCGGCTACGCCCCAGCCAAAAACTGCCACAAACAGCAGGTCAAGTCCCACATTGATCACTGCTGCCACTGTCATTGCAATCAGTGGAGATCTGCTGTTTCCAAGTGCCCTCAGGATCGCCGCAAAGATATTATAGGCAGCTATAATCGGGACTCCCGCAAAAATCAGCCGCAAATATAGCATCGTCAGATCAATAACATTATCCGGTGTCTGCAAAAATAAAAGAACGTGATAAACTGCTCCTTCACTTACCGCGAGTACAATCACAGACAGTAATGCTGTCATAATATAGCTTTTCGCCACCGCACATTTCAGATTTTCCTTTTCCCCTGCTCCATAGTACTGCGATACAAGAATCGAAAAGCCCTGTGTGATACCTGTCATGATGCCCAGCACCAGCCAGACCAGCCAGTCTCCGGCGCCTACTGCCGCCAACGCTTCTACTCCTACCACCCGGCCAACAATCATGGTGTCCGCCATCGTATAAAACTGCTGGAAAATATTTCCGAGCATCAATGGTATGGCAAACGTTATGATCAGTTTTCCGGGGGATCCCGCAGTCATATTCTTTTCATTTGTTCCCATAAGATTAAGAATCTCCTTTTCTCTCTTTCTCCTCCTGCCCGCTATTTTACATGGGACCCTTGCAAAACACAATTCTATTTTTTCACAAAGTTTTTCCGATATTTTTGGTGGCTATTACTTTCTTTTTCCGAAGAGAAGCCAGAGCGTGTCTGAAAAATCATTTCCGCAATCAGGAAGAATCAACCGATTGTATCGTAATGCACAGGAGGCAGCGCTATGAGAGAGGTAAAAAGAGATTTTCCTTGGTTTTCCATTACAGAGTATGAAAAAGAAGCAGCGTATTTGAGACGCAGACTTGACACTCCCCACAGCTAAAGCAGGGGGATTCTTGTTTCTTCCACCACTGCATTGACGAATACCTTACGGTACTGCAATGTCTTACACAGTGTCCACAAGCTATGTTTATCCTGTTCCCGTATGCCCTACGGTACAGCTTTTCATCTTTATGCAGACTGCATCTGCAGTGCTTTTTTCAGAATATTAATGCCTGCATTCGTATCCCGGTCATGAACTGCATGGCATTTCGGGCACTCCCAGATACGAATGCTCAGATTTTTTATCCGTGGATTTCTGTAGCCGCAAGAGCTGCAGGTTTGACTGCTCGGATACATCGTTGGTACTCTTTGAATTTCATTTCCATACCAGCTGGCTTTATATTCCAGCATTTTGAAAAACTTTGCCCAGGAAACACTTGCTATGGATTTTGCCAGTTTATGGTTCCGGATCATTCCCTTCACGTTCAGATCCTCGATACAGATGGTTTGGTTTTCGCGCACCAGCATCGTTGACTGTTTCTGCAGGAAATCATTCCGCTGATTGGCTATTTTCTCATGCACTCTGGCTACCCTGAGCCGCTGCTTCCCGCGGTTATGGGAATCTTTCTGCTTCCGGGAAAGTCTGCGCTGTTCTCTTATGAGTTTTCGCATGGAGCGTTCCAGATATCTGGGATTTGATACCGTATTTCCATTGCTGTCAGAATAGAATGCTTTGATTCCAACATCAATTCCAATCGTTCCTCCAGCATTTGGGCGTGGTTCCGGTTCGAAATCAATATTTAAGACTGCAAAATATTTTCCGGCCGGTGTGTACTCAATGGTTACGTGATTAATTTTTCCCACTTCCATCGACTGGCGTATTTTGACAAATCCAAGTTTCGGAAGTTTGATATATCTTCCCACAATACGGATATTATCTTTTTGATTGACCGTTCTGTATGACTGGAACCGGTTATGTTTGCTCTTGAAGGTTGGATAGGAAGCACGTTTTTGAAAGAAATTCACAAAGCTCCGGTCGAGATCCCGCAGAGACTGCTGTAAGGCAATGGAATCTGCTGCTTTCAAAAAAGCAAACTCCTCCTGTCTTTTCAGTTCGGTCAGCATGGCGGAAGTCTGGGTATATCCAATCTTCTTCCCTTCTTCATAGCTTTCCTTGCGCATGGCAAGTCCCCGGTTGTAGATCAGCCGGCAGCATCCCAGCGTCTGGTGGATGAAGTTTTTCTGTTCTCTGTTCGGGTAGATTCTGAATCTGATCCCTTTTTGCATTAGCCCATCTTATCCTTTTGTCTCTGCGATGTTTTCTGGTTTTCGATATACTGTTTTACTGCTTCCAGCGGGGCACCGCCAACG
>ENA-OQDM01000810-OQDM01000810.1-human-gut-metagenome-genome-assembly--contig:-NODE-810-length-15274-cov-1.715059_pt1 | contig 15274 bp, 15 predicted proteins | sample MGYA00242772_ERZ504605 | MGnify/ENA primary metagenome ERZ504605 (study PRJEB26092, sample SAMD00036348) | human gut metagenome | host: Homo sapiens | study: EMG produced TPA metagenomics assembly of... | reverse complement strand
TCCTGATATCATTAATGATATAGACCGCAGATGTGACCAGTGAAAATGCGATCATTCCAAGCAGTGTTGCCGTAAACTTACGCCGGTCTGTCAGATTTCCACTGAAAATCAGTGGCATAAAAATCAGTATGTTTTTGATATAATGATGTACTCTCATGAGATATAAATACTTTTTCATCCAATCGTTCCTTAATTTATTTCATAATCAGACAGTTTTACAATAATCGTATCGTCAATCACCTGAATAGATCCATCCGCCGGATAGGATGGCATTTCCCTGACAACCTCTCTCTGCATCCAGTTCTGGATCTCCTCATAAGTTCCATAATATGGCGAAAATCCAAGATAATCAGACATCAGATACAGCAATGAGTTATATCCAAGGTTCGTATCTGCTTTTCCTCCAACGGTAAAAGTATCACCGATCAGACTTCCCATACCATTCGTACTGTCATTAATCTGTGTCCCCACCACGATCACCGGCTTGTCCTGCGAATAATCCTCCACACTCCGGATCTTGGTGATCAGCGTCTGCACATAGGAAAAATCATGATATTTCGTATATTCAAGTGCCATGTAATTGCCATTTGCGTACCAGATATACACGATTACCAATGCCGCCGTAAGCAATGCAGACACCCAGTTTGTTATGCTCTTTACCGGAGCATGCAGTTTAAGATTCCGGAAACATGCATCCAGCCACAACAGGAAAAATACAAAGAAAAATACAACTGAATATGCCATCAGCGTATAGCAGTAGGAATTCGGTGCCATCACATAGATCAAAAACATCGCTACCGGAAACACCACTATACCACACAAAACAATTACCTTATTTAAATATTCTTTTTTCTTTAAAACCAGATAAGCACCAATACCTGCTGCAAATAAGATCCATACAACTTTGATCAGACGTCTTACGGTACGGTTATAGCTGATTCCCATAACATCGGAAAATCCCAGATCAAAAAATGAGGTGTAACAAGATTTTAATGCACTAATAAGCTGTGCGATCGTGATCTTTCCCATTGTATCGCCACCCTGATAACTGGTAAGCTGTATATGTGTGACTGCAAGTACCGCTTTATTGATCAGAAAATAAACCGCAACGCCAGCTGCCATCACCACTAAGAATCTGGCAATCATAAGGAAAAACTCTTTCCATTCCTTTTTCTCCTTCACACCGCCAAATGCTGCTTTTAAGATCACCACTATAAGAAGAATGCACACGGTATCCGGGAAGTATGCCTGATATACACCAAGGGAACATGCAATCATTACCACTGCTGCTATATTTGCAATGATATTTTTCGGATATTTCACAGTGAGCCACGCAGCAAACACACTGAAAAAAATGCCTATTGCATAATAAAGTGCCAGAAACATAAAAAAGTACATGGACACAACTGCCGGAAATACTGTCATAAGTCCTCCGATCAGCCCCGCAGTCAGTTTGTTTCTTACCTGAAATACAGATACGACCATTCCCGCTGATAAGGCAAGGAACAGCAGTGCAAAGATTCCATTAAAAAAAGGCAGTGAATAAGAACCTCCAAATACAGAACGCATAAAACGCCCCATCCAGTTTAACAGCCATCTTCCCTGTTCTGTGCTTAATCCGATACCTCCTGGTGTATTCGCAAGCTCATCATAATTGTATAATTTATTGGTGAACTGATACAAATGAGCTGCAAGCCCTGCTGCAAAAGCAGCATAAAAAGCTGTCTTTACCGCTCCCGAAAGATTCCGGTACCACTCAGTCAGATACTGATCCGGCATTTTCCATCTGATCGTATTCATATCTTCTCCTTTTTCTATTTATTTTTTTCCTAACTTCATATAATCTTTATTGTATCAAAAATGTATAGGACGTGTCAAACAGTAGATTCCCGGCGCCATTCCATTTTCCTTGACACCACAGGAAGCATTGTTTATGATGTTTATATCTATGTACTGTGACCAGAAAGGAGTGTTCTTAAGATGGGTACAATCCTCGGAGCCTCTTATTATCAGTTAAAATACTGTCTGCGTAACAAACTGCGGCAGGCAACAGGTGACCCGGATTTTCTTTACCGGCATTATGTCGGTAAACCTTTTTATGATACGGATGCCTTAAACACATACACGGCAGAACTCATCAAGTCCGGCAGACCATTTATGATGGGCCGCTTTGGTGCCGTTGAACTTTTCAATATGCGTGTTGCCGAATTTCATATGGAAAACAAAAAAGAGAAAGCCTGCGAACAGCTTTTTACCTGCGCCGGTTTTTTCCCCAATGATACATCCCTTCTGCCGCGTTTTAACGATATCATGAAGGACGCCTGCCGGCAGACCGATATTTTAGGTTTATGGCAGAATGCCTGTGAGGATTATTACATCCGCAGATACTGTAACGATCTAAGCGCAACCTGCCGGCTGATCTCTTTAGAGCCATGGCGCAGCAAAAACCCATGGTCTGCTGCACTTGCCGAAAAAAAGGTACTTGTTGTTCATCCGTTTGAAGAGTCGATCCAGGATCAGTATAAACATTTTGACAAACTCTTCCCATGCACGGATATCCTGCCGGAGTTCGAATTAAAGACCTTAAAAGCTGTACAGACTGCTGGCAGCGCTGTAGATCCGCGTTTTTCCACATGGTTTGACGCACTTGACTATATGTGCGGAGAATGTGAAAAAATTGACTTTGACATCGCCCTGCTTGGCTGTGGTGCCTACGGCTATCCGCTGGCCGCCCACATCAAAAAATGGGCAAACAGGCTATCCATCTCGGTGGTTGTCTGCAGATATTGTTTGGTTTAAAAGGAAGACGCTGGGATGAAGAAGAACCGGATATCGTCGCCATGTATAACGATTACTGGCATTATCCGATGGCAAGCGAAGTTCCAAAAGGAAGTGGTGACGTGGAAGGCGGCACCTACTGGAAAAAAGAATAGCTAAGGGGGAAACTATTATGAGCAAGATCATTCCTGTTATGGTTCATCACGAAACCGGAGAAAAGGCTCAGGCTGCGGGGAAGAAGAACCAGGAATACTTAAAATACTGTATCGCTCAGGCAAAAAAATATAATGAAAAAGTTGTTTTGCTAGGCGATGAATATAACAAAGCGTGGTGTGACGACTGGCACAATGCCAATGACTTCATTACCGAAAAATGGACAAAATTTCATGCTGTCTTTGAGAATCTTTCCACATATCCGACCGCATGGGCAGAGGGCATCTTTAAGCGCTTCTTCCTGATACTGGAATACTTAGAGCGCAACTCCTTTGAGGAGTGTGTCATTATCGACAGTGACGTTCTGCTTTACTTAAATGTCAGTGAATATGAGCCGTTCCGTCACTGCAAAGTGGCTGCTGAAACCCCCCTTTTACAGGATTTTGCAATGCTTGAAAAAGGAAACGGGCTGAAATGGAAAACCTGTGCAGGATTTTCCTATTTTACCACACAGGGACTTCGCGAATTTACGGATTTCTGCATCGATATGTATGCAAATCACAAAGATTTCCTGATGAAAAAGTGGGATGTCCACCGCAAATTCGGCATGTACGGTGGTGTCGGCGAGATGGCACTATTACATCTGTGGGTTTCTTCCCTTCCGGAGGGGGAATATTTAAACCTGTTAAAGGACGATGCGGACCACGGTGTATTTGATAATTCCGTGGGTGAATCTTCCGGTTACTTAGAACACCAGTATGAGTATATCAAACGCTTAAGCGTAAAGAATCTGCACTGGGAAGACGGCAGGCCTTACTGCTATACGATCGACGGTCATGAAAAAACCTGGTTTTTAAATCTTCACTTTGTCGACATTACAAAAATCTTTATGGAAGGTGTCTATGAAAACCAGTCCTATTCTGCACACGCGAAGTTTGTAACATACATGTTGAAATGCCGCGGAAGACTTGCAGACATCAAACATGGCAATACAAAATGGCAGCAGAAACTAAAGATCAAACGCAGTAAAAATGTCTGATCTGACGGGAAATGAGGTTTGTTATGTCAAAAGATCGTTCTTCTAATTTTGAATTATTACGTTTATTATGCATTTTCGGAATTCTGATGATGCACACTTTCGGCGGAATCGACACTTCCGTATCATTTTTTAACACAGAGATCCATGTACTGGTTAACTCCATCTTCAATATGGGAGTTACCTGCTTTATCCTGCTCTCCGGTTATTTCGGCATCCGTTTTGACTTCAAAAAACTGATCCGGCTCGACCTTATGATCATCTTTTTCACAATATTTGGTACGATCGCAGTTGGAAATCTGGGTATAAAAGCACTGATCAAATCCTGTATTCCGGTAATTTCAAGATATTACTGGTTTATCAGCTGTTACTTTTTCCTCTGCTTTTTAACACCATTTTTAAACCAGATCCCGGAAAAGCTGTCAAAGGAAAACTTTGAAAAACTGCTCGCCGTCTTACTGCTTCTTTTCTCCGTAATCCCAACCTTCGGATTCTTTGAAATTATGCAGGACGGTGGAAAAGGATTAGTCCACATGGTTATGATCTATCTGCTCGGACGCTACCTTGCGCTTTATCATAACCGCAGCCATAACACCGGACGCCTGTTCCTTGGACTTTTCCTCAGTATCGGTTTTATTTTCCTCGCTGACAGTTCGCTGACCTTTGTCCGTGGAAAGCTCTATACAACGTTCTGCCGCGACTGTTCGATTTTCATTATATTTGGTTCTGTCATGGTTTTACTGCTGTTTCGTGAATTAAATTTTCACAGCCGTTTCATCAACCGTGCTGCCGGAAATGTGCTCGCGGTCTATGTGTTAGATGGAACGGTTCAGACATTTCTGTTAAAATGGATCGATTTTAAACCGTATGCCGGATCGTGGTTTTTAGTATTCCTTGCGATCGGTTATGCGCTTGCAATTATGATCATTGCGTGTCTGTTGAACGAGGTGCGGAAAGCGACGATTGGACGACTGGAGCCTTGGCTCGTGAATGTGGTCAATGCCGTGGTGATGTGGGGTGTGAATGCGGTAAGAGGTGTTGTTCGAAAATTAATTGATTATTTTCTTGCCTGATGTTTTTGTTTTTCGCGAAAGAGACGAAAAAAGGTGTGTCTGAGTGCTTTGTGCAATTTGCCTTTCACTAACCCCGATACACCTTTTGTTCCAAACATCCAATCCCTATTTTCCCTACAACAATTTCCGGAATACCGGCAATTTCTTCAAAACTAACGTAACTGCTACTTCAATTAAGAATGCAATTATAATCTCAATGATATATGCCGGCAGCATCCCGGTTACCGGGGTTAACGTGCCAGCAATGACATCCAGCCTTCCTCCGGTTCCAATAAAGCCTCCCAGAAGATAACAGCCAAATACGCAGCCCCCGACACAGCCGAGAATCTTTTTCGCTTGCCCTGATAAACGATCTTCCTGAAAGAGAAGTTTCGTATTTAAGAATATAACTATGACCGGGACAGACAGCCATGTTCCAAGGTATACTTCCTGATAATTTCCCACTGAAAGATAGTCTTTATATACCATCATCTGTGTAAGAACCGCTGCCACAAACACAGCAAGATTCCGGCCGATATTCTTCGGCGTCAGAAACTTCGTTTCACTGAAATACTGATCCAGTCCATATCCGATCAGTGGATAAAAAATGACATACTGGAACAGTCCGCTAAAATTATAATAACCGCAGAGTCCGTATCCCCATAATACCCATGCTGTCGGTTTCAGGCAGTCCAGCAATATCTGTAAAATGATCAGATACCAGAAGGTATTTTTCGACATATTCTGTGCCAGTGGGCGCAGGATCGGCAAAATCGTAAGCACACCGAGATAACTGTATAAAAACCAGTACGGCAGATATACCAGATCCGTCGGCAGTGACAGCAGAAACGAAAACGGTGCAAAAGGACGTTCTCCTTTTAAAACCAGTTTCATATAATACAGGAACGAGAATATCACAATTACAAGAATCATGCGCAGAATTCTTTTTTGAAACAGATCTTTCCCACTTTCATTTTTTCCAAGCAACAGTGCTCCGGATACCATGAAAAACAAAGGCACCGCACCTTTGCATACCATGGAAAACAGAAACGATATTGCATATTCTACGCCACTTTGATTGGAAAATGACATAAATGCTGCAGAATGGTTGTACATAACCATCAAAATTGCGAGAATACGGATGACCTCGAGGTAGTATTTCTTTTTCATAACTTTTTTCTCCTTTGTGTGTGAATATGAAACTTATCCGCAGGCCGAATCTATCGCCTGGCTCAGATAATAGCCTTCCCACAGTTTCGGTGCAACCGCAAGGGCTGCTTCTTTGAGTTTTTCATAATCTGCCGTATGAATTGCCTGATCCAGATCGCCAAGGCGGTCAATCGTAATACCGCAGGCATGTTCCCTGACAAAATTTGCCATTCCCGACCGGCTCCATACAATGACCGGAATGCCGGACGCAAGGTATAATGCACATTTGTGTGAGTTATTATATCGAGGTATTCGCCCAGGCCGCCTTCGATCTCATCCTTTCCACTGCCATCCCAGACTAATCCATAGTCCATTTCACCGACTGCAAACGGTATCTCATCGGAAGAGAGGATTCCATGATAATGGCATCCTTCTGCCAGTGTCTTTTCACGTTCCGGATCGAGTTTTCCCCATAATTCCATCCGGACATCGGAAGGGATCTCCATGGCAGACAAAAATTCTGATTTGTTGAGATTCCCTGCAAATGCAATTTTTACTGCATTTTCTTTTTTGTGTGCATGCGATATTTCTCGAATCTTAGCGATCTGTGTCTCATTCATCCGGTAATCCCAGATCCCGACCGGTATCATGTCTGAAGAAATACCGTTTTTCTTTAACATAGAAACAGTATTGACATTCGGTGCAAGGATTTTATCTGCCGCGGCAAGTGCCCTTACCTCACTGGGATCTCCATCGTTCTGTCCGTCATAGCGGAATGCGTTCAGATCATTGATAAAACAGATGATCCGGTACTTTTTCAGGAGCTGCAAACTTTTCAGCAGACGGATTTTTAAATGATTCTCCGGGATCGAATAAAATACGCTGTCGCTTTTTTTCACGCAAAACAGCAAAAACAAAACCAGATAAGGCAGATCCAGCAGTTTTAAATATTTACTGCAATGTTTTGGTACGCTCCAGATGATCTTCGCCTTTTTGTCCGCAAGCACGGAAAATACGTCACGCATGGCTTTCCCCGCTGCATCAAATGTTTCATCCTGCCTCTGATTTAACACATAAATATTATTTTTCATGTTTTTCCTCCACTATGCCCGGATACAATAATATTCCGCACAGAAGTAAAAATATATTCATAAATCCGTTTAATACAAACTGCTCTAACACACCGTACAACGCCAGAGTACCAATCATCACAAGCTCTTTGTAACACTCCATCCGGTACAATCTTAACATGGTTTTTAAGATAATTACAAAGAAAAGCACTGCTACAAGGATGCCTGCATAAAAAGTCACATGCATGTAACTGTTATCGACCAGTCCATGATAACTTGTATAGAAAATCTCCTGTGTCCGCGGAAACAGCGATAGCCCCTGATCTTTATAATAGGTATTCATGATGTATACTCTTCCCGACACCAGATGATTAATCTTATAAAGCAGCGCATGTTTTCCATTATAAAACAGTGTCGTAAACAGTGAAAATGCTGCACCGACCGGTACAGAGCACACCAGAACCGATTTTATTTTTTTACTTTTTACAACTTTATCAAATAAGATCAGCACCCAGCAGAAAAAGAATACAAGCACTCCCGTCCTGCAAAATGTCATCTTGTAAAAAACAAGTGCGATCAATGATGTCACTCCGCACCACAGGACATTTAATTTCTCATAATTATAGTATAATACTAAAAGTAACGCCAAAAATACCGTCAGAAATGCGGTATTAGGCTCTCCCATGGCAAACCCATATACATGCTGTTCCACATAGCCGGAATCGAGTTTTGTCTTTTCACCGATATCAAAAATTCCGATCAGGGAACCACCTGACAGTATCACCGCCGCCACACAGCGGATCCAGACTGCGATCTGTGCAATCACCGAAAAACGGCAGTTCTTCATCGCCACTACCGTCATGATCGACAGCAGCCACATATTCTGTCTTGTGATCACAGAAAGCATCACTCCGATTCCCATCATAACTGTGATCCAGAATACTTCCCACATGGTGTAGGTCGTAAAAACCATTTTAATCCCCCAGAACAGGATCGCTGTATAGAAAAACCATTTATAGATATTGTCCCCGTGATCATAGGAAAATGCCTTCATCAGAATATTGATTGCAAAATATGCATAAAAAGAGACAACGCCGATTTTTTTTAACGTCAGCATTTTTTTAAAAATGTTCGTACCGTGTTCATATGTTATCCCTCAAAATTCCGTTCTTTTTTGCCGGACACCTGTACGCCCGCATAAACCGCTACTTCTACAATAACACCAAAAAATGCTCCCGCCACAGCTGCCTTGGCAATCTCCCGCTTAAACTCCTGTATCGTCGGGGCATAGGCGAGATACCTTTTTTGGGCATCTGCCACATACGGCTCATCTAACACATGCACTCCGTTTTTACCAATGCTGTCCCGTACGGTATCTTTGACTGCCTCCAACAGATAACCTGCAAATTCCAAAGCATCTTCTTCATTTTCCAGTGAGAATGTCCCATAAGTTCTCGGATATTTGACATGCACTGTCATCACATCCGAGGAAGTATTCTGCTCTAAGTCAAACATATCCTGATATGCCAGATATTCCATATCATATCCGCTTAGCTGCTTCATCTTCTCATAAGTGCTGCGGCTTTCTGCCACCGTGATCACCGTACCGACACGCTCTGCGGCACTCTCCCCGCTGTATTCTTCCACCATCAGAGAAGCCATGACGCGGTAATCATCCTCATAATTCTTCTCAGAAACAAAAGAACGGTTCGAGTAATATTTGTAGCCCCCTAAAAGCAGTGCTCCCGCCAATGCACCAAAAAGCATCAGCCACCATACCTTAAGATTTCCCTGCAGGATCTCCCATACCGTATATTCCCTGTCTGTTGCAACTTTCTTTTCTTCCACTGCATATTCTCCGTTTTCATTCTATTATTTTCCTGCTGACTCGTGAGGTTTGTTTTTGACCACATATATTTTTCATTTTACCGCAAAACGCGTGATTTTAAAAGCCTAAATAACAATACAAAAAAAGATCCGCACTCCATTTCTGAAGCACAGATCTTTTTACGTTATCACTTTATTATTCAATTACAAGATCAAGCCAGTCATCCACCGGGACAAATCCTACATAAGTTTTGCCGGTATTAATCTTGATCTCATTGCCTGCTGCATCATAGTAGCGTGTCGGAGAAGTCATCTTCTCTTTCTTCCAGGTAACCGGAATCGCTTTTCCATTGGTCACATAATATCCACCGCCCTGGCTGACACAGTCGAAAATCAGATAACCGTGTTCATCATACTGGGTATATCCGCAGCTCTGGATCAGAAGATTCTTAAAGCAGAGCTGTTTGTTGTCGTTACCCGGATCTACATGTGCTTTACCATACTCTGAGTAGTAGTAAAGCTGGTCATCCGCATTGTACTCTAAATAAGAACCATTGTGTGGGAACGGAAGATCCACGGTATTGGCATCGATTGCATCGGATGCAGAAGAAAGATCTACCGGATTACTCTCACTTGCAAACTGGTAATGCGGTCCCTCATAATAAGAAGTATATTCTTTTGAAACACCACTGTTTTCGAAGTTCTTGTCTAAATCTCCCGGTAAGATATATTCGGTATATTCTCTTGATTTGCCGTTATCCACACGTGAGAATGTACCACTAAAATTATCCACACTCGGATCTGCCATATATTCATCAATATAGAATGGACCGCCATCATGACAGATGACTGCATTCCACTCGGATGCAATCAGGATATTCGTCGGACGCACACTTCGGATGCTTCCTAACTGTTTGATGTTTTCCCAGTCTTTGACAAGTACCATAAATCTGGTAATTCTGCCGTTTAATGTGCTGTTCATCATCTCATAGACAACGTCTGCCTGTGATAAACCGTAATGTGGCAGTGCAATAGACTCATTGTCCACCATAACTGCGATCGGTCTCTGATTTTTAAGACTCTCATCAATCAGCTCGTTTGTCAGCTCACTGCGGTACATTCCCTCCGGAAGTACTTCCTCACTCTCGGTTTCAGCCTCTGTTGACTCTGTTCCAGCCTCTGTCATGGCAACTTCTGTCGAATCAGCCACCGTCTCGTCTGTTTTTTTGTCGCCGCATGCTGCCATAGATGCCGCCATTGCAAGCGCAGTCAGCATTAAAATTGCTCTTTTCTTCAAACTAAATACCTCTCAACGTAATTATTTTGTGCTCTTTTGCACTGTTTCTGTTATTATACCACTTTTTAAGACTTTTTTACCATCTTATTTTCACGTTTTAAGAAAACCTTAAGGTAAAAAGCTGTAATTCATAAATTACTTCTTTTTCCACTTTGCATACAGTGTCTTATTTCCGCTGCTTCCTTTATTGATGACAGTAACTTTCTTTTTAAATTTCTTATCTAAATACCATCCCTTAAATACATATCCTTTTCTTGTCGGATTTTTCAGTTTGATCGTCGAAGTCTTGTATGTATATGCAGTCGGATTCTTTTTGGCATTTTTTCCACCATTTAATTTATAGGTAATCTTATATTTCGTAAGTTTCCACTGTGCATACAGTGTAATGTTCTTCGTGAGCTTGATCTTTGCTTTGTTTTTATAAGACTTACCTTTTCCGTTTGCCTTGGTATTCCAGCCTGTAAACGTATAATATTCTTCGAAAACTTATTTTTTGAGATCGCGGTGGAAACACCCTTTGCCATACTCTGCTTGCTCATGCTTCCCTTGCCGCCATTGCCCTTGAATGTGATCTTATAAGTTGTCAGCTTTGCGAGTTTCTTCGATGAAACACTGCTGTCCGCATATTTATTGCAGACTGCGACTGCCTTCACCGTCTTACCAGGGGAAACTGTAAATGCTCCCGTATAACGTGTGCCCTTTGAATATGCCGCATTTGGCTCACTTCCGTCTGTGGTATAATAAATAACTGCCCCAGATGTTTTCGATGTTATTTTTACTTTATAGGAGGTACCGCTTACCGACGCTGAAATAACTGGCTTTGCTACTGTCTGAGTGATTGTGGCAATCGTTCCCGGTGCTGTGGATGTCGCCCCGGAATCGATCGTACATGCCGGCAGGTAACCCTCCCAGATATCTTCTTCCGCATGGAAAACATAGGAACTATAATTTACTGTATCATAATAATTATCGCTTCTTTCAAAATAACCATAGTAAATGGTTCCGTCCGCATCATCCCATGTACAGTCTACATTGTACCAGGAATCGTTAAGACGCACTTTATTCCACTCGTGATAGTAACTTGTTACTGCTACGGCATCGATTCCTGAGCCATTGCACATCATCTCAAATGCCTGTGAATATCCCGCACATACCGTCAGATCTGTGCAAAATACACTGTAGGCAGACTGGGAATATGCCGTATCCTCATCTTTAAAATTATTATCATATAAGGTCTGGTTATATTCCACTTTATCAATGATCAGATCATGGATCATTTTTACCTTTTTCTCATCTGTTGAGCAGGCATCGATCTTCTTCTGCCAGGATGAAACCTGACTCTGCACTTTTTTTGTTGTAGCTGCACGTGCGGAACCATTTGCAAATGCAGGATAAACACAGCCTGCAATACCATAAGTTCCATTTTTTAAGTATGCACTCTTTAAGAAATAGTACTGTGGATTTGAATAACGGAAGATCTGATATACCTCCTCCATCTGCGATAATGACAGCGAACTGCTGCCTACTATATCAATATAATAGTAAGTTGTCCCACTGATATTGTATTTTGCTGCATCTGCCTGTGTTGTCATATACTTTAAACAAACTTTATTCAAAGCATCCCAGTATGTCTTTTCCTTACTGCTTAACTGATTATAAAAATAATAACTTCCATATTTTTCCCAGGTACTGTTATAATAAGCAGATGATTTTAAAATATTTTCTGCTTCTCCCTCTTCCGCAGTTTCGCCATCCAGTGTGATTTCACCAACTGCTTCAAACGGCAGAAGACCCGTCGGCATTCCTGTAAGTGCAGCCGCCCTGGTTTCCGCCTCCTCAGTTTCTTCGACCTCTTCGGTTTCCAGTATTTCTGTCTCCTCCACCGTCTGCGTTTCCAGTGTTTCTGTTTCCCCGGCCGTCTTAGTCTCCACTTCCTCAGTCTCTGCCGTTTCTGACACTTCAATTTCCGTTGCTTCACTCTGTGTCACACCGGCTTTCTGCTCCGTCTGACTCGCATTTTCTGTATCTTTGTCCTCTGCGTCAGCCTGCTCCGTCCCAGTTTCGGTTTCAGTTTCCTCACTCTGCACTTCTTTCTGAAGTTCTGTTTCCGTTTCCGGCGTAATCTCCTCCGTCTGCTCTTCTGTAATCTGTGCCGCATAAACAGAACCGGTCTCCACCGGTGCAAGCACAGTCCCCACAGTGACTAATGCAGCCATAAACATTGCCAATACCTTTTTCTTCATACCTAACCTCCTGCTTATCTTTGACACTATTTCACTTTTTCCATATCCTCACGGTTTGTGTCCGAAACGATATAGTGTGGTCTTTTTTGACTTCCAGATATGTTTTTGCAATATACTGTCCCATAATTCCCATACAGAATAACTGTATGCCGCCGATCAGCGTAATAATACATACGGTTGATGCCCAGCCATCGACCGGATCACCAAAGATCAGTTTACGGATAATGATAAACACAACTGCGATAAACGAAACAAATGTCATAAACATTCCAAACCAGGATGCCACGGAAAGCGGTGCCTGTGAAAAGTTAATCACACCATCAATCGCATAGCGAAACAGTTTCCAGAAACTCCACTTTGTTTCCCCTGCCACACGGTTAACGTTCTCATATGGAAGCCAGTATGTCTTAAAACCGATCCACCCAAAAATTCCTTTTGAAAAACGGTTGTACTCTCCCATCTCGACGATCGCATCAACCATGCTGCGTTTCATCAGTCGGAAATCTCTCGCACCATCCACAATATCCGCATCCGAAATCTTATTGATCAGACGGTAAAACATTCTTGCAAACCAGCTTCTTATCACCGGTTCTCCTTTTCTTGTAGCACGGCGCGTTGCCACGCTGTCATACCCCTGATTCTCTAATATATCAAGCATTTGTGGTAATAATGACGGAGGATCCTGCATATCCGCATCCATGACTGCCGCATAATCCCCGGTCACATTGCAAAAACCGGCATACATAGCCGCTTCCTTCCAAAATTTCTGGAAAATCCGATATAGGTCACATGTGTATCTTCTTTTGCAAACTCTTTCAAAAGCTCCAGTGTTCCATCCTTTGACCCGTCATTGACAAAAATCATTTCATAATCACAGTCCATGGACTCCATAACTTTTTTGGTTTCCCGATAAAAGATCGGTAATGCTTCCTGCTCGTTATAGCATGGAACAATCAATGAAATCTTCATTTGTTTCTCTATTCTCCTTTTTCTTCATCCTCATTTTGTTTCGTCCAGGTACGCTCGCTGATGATATAGCGCGGCCTTGCCTTGACTTCCATGTAAATTTTTCCAATATATTCGCCCAGCACGCCAAGACAGACAAGCTGTACACCTCCCATAAAACAGATCACACAGACGGTACTTGCCCATCCGGTCACCGTTCTGCCGCAGATCTGTGTAATAACGGCCCATAAAACTCCAACAAAACTTAACACAGACACGCCAATTCCAAGACCTGAAATAAGACGGAGCGGTTTTACACTTAAGCTCGTGATCCCGTCAATCGCCAGATTGACCATCTTTGCGAGCGGATAATGCGATTCCCCTGCGATCCTCTCATGCCTCTCATAAAAAACACTCGTACTCTTGAATCCAACCAGCGGGATCATCCCGCGCAGAAATAAATTTACCTCTTTAAAACCTGCAAATTCCTTTAATACCCTCGCCGATATCAGCCGGTAATCTGCATGATTATAAACGGTTTCCACCCCCATCCGCATTAAGACCTTATAAAAAGCCTGTGCCGTAAATCGCTTAAAGAAGGTATCCGTATCACGGCTGCTTCTGACACCATAGACCACTTCCGCCCCGTCATAGTAAGCATCCACCATCGCTTCCATCGTTGCGATATCATCCTGCCCGTCACAATCGATCGATATCGTAATGTCACTGACATCTTTTGCCTCCATCAGTCCTGCAAGGACTGCATTCTGATGTCCTCTGTTGCGGCTCTGACAAATTCCAATAAAGTGTGGATTCTCCCTGGCAAGTCCTTCTATATCTCCCATGTGCGGTCCTTACTCCCGTCATTGACAAAAAGGATGCGGCTCTCTTCACTTATCTTTTCTTTTTCGATCAGCAACTGTAATTCCTCTAAAAACAGACCGGAAGTTACCGGTAAAACTTCTTCCTCATTATAACACGGAATTACCATATATAAGACTGCCTTCATTTACTTTCTCCCTTTAATTCTGTTCAATTATGCCCTCAGGCTCTATCAACCCCCCTGCCCGATACAACTTTTTATTTCCGGAAAACCCATAATTTACTGATCACATAATTCAATACGATCACAATGATCTGGGCTGCAATTTTTACCACCATGCTTCCAAATCCCAGTTTTGTGATAAACACGAAAAGAATCACTTCCTCAACAACTAACGTTGCAACTCTTCCACCGAAAAAGTTTATCATCTGTACAAAAAATTCTTTCGCGCCATTTGTCTTCCCGTCAAATACCCAGATACGGTTTGTAAAAAAAGCAAATAAAACCGCTAAAATCCATGAAAAAATGTTTGCGACAAGCTCGTTCATTCCCAGTGAAACATTAAAAAAGGCATATGTGATAACACTTATCACAAATGTCAATCCACCGAAAAACAGATATAAAAGCATTTCCTTATGTTTTTTATAAAACGGTTCAAAGATATTTAAAACCGGCAGATGCATCAGCCGGTCAAAAATATCCGGTTTCCTTGTATCCATAAATTTCTCCGTTCCCTTCTCTTTAACGTATCATAACGTTTCTATTATAGAGCACACGGGATTGCCTGTCAATGAAACAGGAGCATCCGCAGGGATTTCGCTTTTAACTTTTTTATCTATGCATTTTTATAAATAATCCAGTTATCAGCATTCCATCTGCGGTCACCTTCATTCCTGGTCAA
>ENA-OQDM01000807-OQDM01000807.1-human-gut-metagenome-genome-assembly--contig:-NODE-807-length-15317-cov-1.089072_pt1 | contig 15317 bp, 11 predicted proteins | sample MGYA00242772_ERZ504605 | MGnify/ENA primary metagenome ERZ504605 (study PRJEB26092, sample SAMD00036348) | human gut metagenome | host: Homo sapiens | study: EMG produced TPA metagenomics assembly of... | reverse complement strand
GGCAAGGGAGCCGGGGCCGGCAGCTACGCAATATCCCGTTGATGCTGGAGATCACGAGAGAGGTGGTGAAAGCCGTGAACATCCCCGTCACCGTGAAAACCCGTTTGGGATGGGATGCCGACAACCGCGTTATCGTGGATCTGGCCGAGCAACTACAGGACTGCGGTATCGCCGCCCTCTCCATCCACGGACGTACACGGGCGCAAATGTACACGGGCGAGGCGGATTGGACCTTGATCGGTGCCGTAAAAAATAACCCTCGCATGCAAATCCCTATCATCGGGAATGGCGACGTGACTTCCGCCGAGATATGCAAGCAGCGTTTCGAGGACTATGGCGTAGACGCCGTAATGATCGGTAGGGCTAGCATAGGCCGCCCTTGGATCTTCCGGGAGATAAAACACTATCTTACGACCGGGAAATTATTGCCACAAGAGCCTTTCTCTTGGTATCTGGATATCCTAAAAAAACAAGTGGAGCAAAGCGTGGAACGATTGGACGAGCGTAGGGGAATCTTACATATTCGCCGTCATCTGGCAGCTACTCCGCTCTTCAAAGGTATTACCGATTTCAAGCAAACACGGATCGCCATGCTACGTGCGGAGACTGTTAACGAATTATTCGAAATTATGAATAATATTCCTAAAAAGTACGGAATTCTAGAATAACAAGCTTGATATATATCAAATTGAAACCTATTTGCGATATTTTTACAATAAAAATGTTACAAATACTATTGACGCATATTATAAAAACCCCTTATATTTGCATCGAGTTTTTTTCATAGTATTTTAGATCTAAGGTTAACAAGTCTTTGCAAGGGGGGAATCGTGAGATTGTTTCATTGAGGAGCAAAAAAAGCCGCATCCATATTGGGACTAGCGGCTTTTTTGTTTTTCCGGACTCTATATCCTAAATCAAGAAACTTATCGTATCTTTGTCAATAGGTCACATTAAATACTTGGCACTATGAACCAGACTATTTATCCCATCGGTATACAGAACTTCGAGAAGATTCGATCAAGGATTATGATTCTCGCTTTGGTATCTATAAAGTAGGATTTCCCAATTTAGAGGTAGAAGAAGGCTTTGTCAAATACCTGCTTCTTTTCTACACCAGTGTTAGCGCCCCAAAGACTCCTTTCGAAATCAGGCGTTTTGTCCGGGAGGTGGAATAAAAAGCCTATGTTTCGCACACACGCTATACATTATTCGAAATAAACCCTTACATTTGCGAAAAACATAATACTATACCACCATGAGTAAGAAAGTCATAACTTTCGGAGAGATCATGCTTAGGCTGGCTACTCCGGACTATTTACGCTTTTGCCAAGCCAATCAGTTCAACGCTACTTTCGGCGGAGGGGAAGCGAATGTCGCCGCCTCACTCGCCAACTATGGCATAGAGACTGAGTTTGTAACCCGTTTACCCCAAAATGACATCGCCCGTGCCTGCGTTATGGAATTACGCAAACAGGGTATCGGAACTTCCAAGATCATTTACGGAGGGGAACGGTTAGGCATTTATTTTCTGGAGACCGGAGCGGTCGCTCGTGCCAGCAAGGTGGTATATGACCGGGCTCATTCTTCCATCGCCGAGATCCGACCGGGGATGATCGATTGGGACGAGGTATTCAAGGATGCCTCTTGGTTTCACTGGACAGGTATCACGCCAGCCATATCCGAAGGTGCCGCCAACGTATGCTTGGAAGCGATACAGGCGGCAAACCGATTGGGCATCACGGTATCCTGCGACCTCAACTACCGGAAAAATCTCTGGAAATACGGTAAGACAGCCCATGAGGTCATGCCGGAACTAGTAGCCGGATGCGATATCATCCTAGGAAACGAGGAAGATGCCGAGAAAGTCTTCGGTATCAAGCCCGAAGGTTTCGACGCCGCCGCCACGGAAGGCGAGGTACACGCCGCTTCTTTCCAGTCGGTATGTACCCAATTAATGGCTCACTTCCCACGTGCCCGGAAAGTTATCATCACGCTAAGAGGCTCCATCAATGCCAATCATAACACATGGGGCGGAGTGCTATACGCCGACAACCGGTTGTACGAATCCCGCCGGTATGACATCACCCATATCGTAGATCGTGTAGGTGGAGGCGATTCTTTTATGGGAGGTCTTATTTACGGTTTGCTCTCCTACCCCGGTGACGACCAGAAAGCCTTGGACTTCGCGGTAGCGGCTTCCTGCCTGAAACACACGATCTACGGAGACTTCAACCAAGTAACCGTAGAGGAAGTAGAAAAACTCATGTCCGGCGACACCTCCGGCCGTGTCTCCCGCTAATTTTCAATTCTCAATTTTCAATTTTTAATTCCCAATATGGCTCGATTCAATAAAATACAAACATTACAGGCTATCATCCAAACCGGAATGGTGCCCGTCTATTATAATAAAGAGGTAGAGATCGCAAAACAAGTTGTAAAAGCCTGTTACGAGGGAGGCGTCAGAGCCTCGAGTTTACTAACCGGGGAGATTTCGCCCACGAGGTATTTGGCGAGCTGGTAAAATACGCCGCCAAGGAATGTCCGGAATTAGTATTGGGCGTAGGTTCTATCGTAGACCCGGCCACAGCCGCCTTATTCATACAGCTAGGGGCAAACTTCGTAGTCGGCCCGCTGTTTAACCCGGAGATAGCGAAGATATGTAACCGTCGCCTCATCCCTTATACGCCCGGCTGCGGTTCCGTATCCGAGATCGGCTTTGCCCAAGAAACAGGTTGCGACCTTTGCAAGATATTCCCCGCCGGAAATGTAGGAGGTCCCTCATTTGTCAAGAACATAAAGGCCCCCATGCCATGGACCCTAATCATGGCTACCGGTGCCGTGGAGCCGACAGAGGAGAATCTATCCGCTTGGTTCAAGGCCGGCGTGACCTGCGTAGGAATGGGATCCAAACTCTTCCCCAAAGAAGCGATAGCGGGAAACGATTGGCAATCCATTACAGATTTATGCCGCGACGCCTTATCTATCATTCAAAAGTATCGCCAAGTATGAAAAACTTTTTAGATCAAGATTTCTTGCTCCAAACCGACACGGCCCGTGAGTTATATCACGAGCATGCGGCGAAGATGCCCATCATTGATTACCATTGCCATCTGGATCCCCGGCAAATAGCGGAGAATCATCAATTCGAGGATCTTACGGAGATATGGCTGGGCGGAGACCATTACAAATGGCGGGCGATGAGAGCGAACGGTATTCCCGAAGAATATATCACCGGAGATAAGCTCCCTTACGAGAAATTCCTTAAATGGGCAGAGACGATGCCTTACACGATGCGAAACCCGCTTTATCATTGGACACATCTGGAACTTAGCCGTATATTCGGAATCCATAAAGTCTTGAATCCGGCTTCCGCCGAGGAAATCTACGCAACTTGTACGGATAAACTGCGTACTCCCGAATATCGTGCGCAAGCCATCATGAAACGGATGAACGTAGAGGTTGTTTGTACGACCGACGATCCTATAGACTCATTGGAATTCCATCAAAAATACGTTCAAGCGGATGCCACACCCGTGTATATCCGGCATGGCGACCGGACAAGGTACTCGCTATCGATAATTTCAAGGCGCTAAATGACTATTTGTCCAAGCTGGAGGCCGCCGCCGATAAGACCATCCTCACCTACAAGCATTTATTGGAGGCATTACAAAAGCGGCATGATTTCTTCGCCGCCCAAGGGTGCCGGTTATCGGACCACGGGTTGGATACTTTCTATGCCGAACCTTATACCGAGCAGGAGATTGAGGTGATTTTCCTCAAGGCTCGTATGGGTAAATCGCTCACGGAGCAGGAAGTTCGCAAATACCGTTCGGCATTGCTATACGAATTGGCGCGATGGATGCCCGGAGTGGATGGGTACAACAATTCCATATCGGCGCTAACCGAAATAATAACAAACGGATGTTCAAGTTATTAGGACCGGACACGGGTTTCGACGCTATCGACGATCAGCCGATCTCCGTATCCATGAACCGCTTTTTCAGTCGTTTAGATCAAGAAGGGCTGTTAGCGAAAACGATCGTTTACAACCTGAACCCCCGCGACACCGAGTTGATGGTAGCCAATGCCTACAATTTCAACGACGGCAGTGTACCCGGGAAGATGCAATATGGAGCGGCTTGGTGGTTCCTCGATCAGATCAAAGGTATGGAAGATCAATTAAATGCGCTTTCCAGCCTCGGTCTTTTAAGCCGTTTCGTCGGTATGCTGACAGATTCCCGTAGCTTCCTGTCATATCCCCGTCATGAGTATTTCCGCCGGATCCTTTGTAATATGCTAGGCAATGAGATAGAGAAAGGCTTATTGCCTGCCTCCGAGCTTTCCTTCATTGGACAGATGGTGGAGGACATCAGTTACAACAACGCTAAACGATACTTTGATTTTCTGATTACTGCAACCCGCATTGCAGTGTTACTGCACGCCTGTCGCAGTAACACTGCACGTGCGTTGCAGTAAGGCTTGCAACAGCTTTGCAACATTTTATTCACAAACGCTTCATAAGACCTCCACTATACTCGCACATATTACGCCTACTTTTGCGGCAGATTTAGATAAACACTAAAATACGCAAACATGAAACAACGGCTTTATGATTTCATCCCTGTCAAGCATCTATGCGTAGGGATGTCTTTATGTGGCATAGTGGCAGGTACCCAAACCGCTCAAGCTTCTCCCGTCTTCGGGCAATCATCGGGCTTAGAACATCTGAGTCCCAGCATCTACCAACAAAGTACGAAACAGATTTCCGGTATCGTCAAAGACCAGGCGGGGATTCCCGTAATTGGCGCGAACGTGATCGTAAAAGGGACGACAAACGGAGTAATCACCGGGCTCGATGGAGATTTCCTACTGGAAGTTCCGGAAAACGCTACCTTAGAGATCAGTTATATCGGTTATATGACGCAAAGTATCCCGATAAACGGGAAAACGACCTTCAACATCATCCTAGAAGAAGATACGCAGAAATTGGATGAGGTAGTCGTACTCGGTTATGGAGCGGGGCAACGCAAACAAGATCTCTCCGCTTCCGTGGGCGTGCTGAACAACACGGAAGACTTGGTGGCCCGTCCGGTTACCTCTACCGAAAGTATGTTGCAAGGGCAGTTAGCGGGTGTTACCGTACAAGCGAACGGTGGAGACCCGACGGCTACACCCTCGATCGTGATTCGTGGACAGGGCTCACAGAATGGCGATAACGTATTATGGGTTGTTGACGGTGTTCCCGGCGCACCCATCGCCTCTATGAATGATATCGAGACGATTGTCGTCTTAAAAGATGCTGCCTCTGCCGCTATCTATGGAGCGCAATCCGGAGCCGGCGGTGTTATCTTGGTAACCACCAAGAAGGCGAAAGAGGGCAAGACCTCGTTGAGCTATGACGCGACTTTCGGTGTTCGTAAAGCTAGCAACGTAATCGAGCCGTTAAATGCGGAAGAGCAACTCGAGATGCGAAAACTGTCTTACGCAAACGCGGGGCTTACATTGCCGACCGGTTGGGATTTGACCAAGAACCCATGGTAGGTACCACACGTACCAACTGGATGGACGAGATCTTCCGCACCGCTTTCTACCAACGCCATAACGTAGCCTTGAATGTTGGTTCCGAGAATGCCTCCAACCGTGTTTCATTTGCTTACGATAACGATGAAGGTGTATTGATCAATACTTTCAACAAGAACCTTTCACTTCGTTACAACGGTAAATTCAAACTGAACAAATGGGTGACTATCACCGAAGACGTGGTTTGGAAAAACAACGAAAGCCGTTCAAAAGATACCGACAGTGGTTATACGGGAGTTGTCGCGGCGGCTATGTATATGCCTGCCAGCGCTACGGTTTACAATCCGCTGGATGGTACTTACGGTGGAACAACGACCGAAGACCCGGATTACATCGCCAAATATGGCTCCAACTTCGCGGATATCCACGGAGACGCTGTCAATCCGGTTCGCTTGCTGGAAGCGGAAAACCGCTATGACCGAACCAGCGACATCTGGAGTACGACCAGTCTGGAACTAGCTAATATCGTTACCGGCTTGAAGTTCACGAGCCGTTTCACTTACAACCTGAAGAATAATCTATATAAGAACTTCAGCCCGATCCGTGACGAGGTGGGAAAACCCTCCTTGACAAATAATCTGGATGAAACGACTTACCGTGCAGACGCATGGAAAACGGAAAACACATTGACCTACGACAATACGTTTAATGACATGCACACCGTGGGTGTCTTACTATCCACTACGGCCGATCATTACAGCAAGCGAGGATTAGAGGTTAATGGAAAAGATTTATCTGACGAATCCGCTTATTTACAATATCTATCCTATGCGAATTCCGTTTCCGCAACCGATTATTTGACCGGTCCTGACGCAAACGTATCCTTGATCGCCCGTCTGGCTTATTCCTTCAACGATCGTTACTTCGTTACAGCCTCTTGGCGTCGTGATTACGCAGGCCGTCTACCTAAAGATAATAACTATGGCGACTTTCCTGCCGTAACAGCCGGATGGAAAATCTCTAATGAATCTTTCTTCCCGAAGAGCGAGACACTGAATTTATTGAAGATCCGTGCTTCTTGGGGACGTGTCGGTAATCTAGGATCTATCGGTTATAATTACAAATCAGCTTTATTAGGTAAGAATTATTGGTCGGAGCAGGCACAGTACGGCGTAGAATCGAACAAGATTTGGGGAAACTTCGTCTATAACTCTACCGCATTAAATCCCAACTTAACATGGGAAACTTCCGAGCAATGGGACTTAGGTCTAGATGTGAACATGTTCGACAATCGCTTGAGCATGGCATTCGACTATTTCGACAAACGCACGTTCAACTTGATCCAGTCGCAAACGATGAACTGGCCGGGAACGATCGGTATCGATGCCATGTTAGTCAATCAAGGTGAAGTCCGCAACCGAGGTTTTGAGGCGCAAATCAATTGGAACCAACAGGTAAATAAAGATTGGTCGTACTTCGTTTCCGGAAACTTCTCTTATCTAAAGAACTGGGTTTCTGATATTGGGGTAAAGAACGCAGACGGAACCCCGGGTGTCTGGACAGGTATCACCAAGGACAATGCCTATTTCGATGGAAGTTATCGTAACCTTCCATATATGTATCAAACAGCCGAAGGAGAACCGCTGGCCTCTTTCTATCTGATCAAGACTGACGGCATTTTTCAAAGCGACGCAGAGGCAGCCGCTTATGTAAACAAAGACGGAAAACGAATCCAACCGGACGCTGTAGCCGGCGATTTGAAATTCGTCGATGCCAATGGTGATGGAGTCATCAATGATGAAGACCGTCAATACTGCGGTAGCGCTACACCTAAAACTACATTCTCATTCTCCGGAGGATTCACTTGGAAGAAGCTTTCCGTAAGCGCTATGTTCCAAGGCGTAGGTGGAGCACAAGCTTTATATGTAGGTAAATATATGGCCTTAAGTGATGTAGAAGGAAACTTCAACCGCTCAAAAGAGATCATGAACGCTTGGAGTCCGTCGAATACAGGGTCGAATATTCCACGCTTATCGAAAAACGACCCGAATAGCAACTTTAGCACACCGTCTGATTGGTATCTGGAGAATGCTTCTTACTTGCGTTTGAAGAACTTCACCGTATCCTATGACTTGAGTGATGTTATCAGGAAATGCGCTCACCTGCAAGAACGCAACAGCATGATGTCGGTTTACCTTAGCGGTGAGAACCTCTTCACGATCACGAACTACTCAGGAATGGACCCGGAAACCGGCGGTTGGGATGCCTTGAAGTATCCGGTTTCACGCGTATTCTCTGTCGGAGTCAAATTGACATACTAATCGGGTGTTTTAAAAGATATTCATATTAACAAAGGATCAAAATGAAAAGATATATTACAGTATTAGCATTATCCGCATTGGTTTGTAGTTCTTGTAGCGACTTCCTCGACGTTCAGCCGGAAGGAAACGCAACTACAACCTCCTATTTCTTGAATGATCAACAGGCCATTGATGCCATTGACGGATTATATGAAAGATTCCATCAAGAGGGTTGTTACGGCCGTGAGTTATTCTGGGAACAGGGAGCCGCATGCGACATTGTTTGGGGACGTACGCGCGGTTATAACTCTTTGGCGACCTTAGCCTATACCGGTGATGAATCTCCTCTAAGAGATGTATTCAGCCGTATGTATTCTACAATGTCCCGTGCGAATTGGATCATCCAAGAATTAGTGAAGAAAGAAAAGGGAACGACGCTGACCGCCGTCGAGAAACGCAGCTTGGGCGAAGCTTACTTCAGTCGCGGTTGGGCACATTATCTGATCGCTTATCGGTACGGTACGGATAAACAAGGAGTGCCTTTCGTACGTTACGAGGACTTCCCCGACGATTACGACAACTCCATACCGCCTCAGCAAGCTACCGTTATGGACAATTATAAACTGATCATCGAAGATATGGACAAAGCAATCGCCTACCTTCCAAACTTCGAATCCTATGACGCTGACAACCGGGGCCGGGCACATCAGGCTGCTGCCGTGGCGTTCAAAGCGAAAACTTATGCTTACTGGGCTACTTGGGATGCTACCCAATGGAACAACGTCATCGAGATGGTCAATCAATTAGAGAACAACTACAATCGAGATCTAGCTCCCACATTTGCGGAACTATTCTCGTCTGACTTGAAAGATTATTGGAACGCCGAATATCTCTGGACTATTCCGAGTATCGGTGGCGCACTACCGGGCGGTACCGAATTCCCGGGTATTATCCTTGAGAACAAAGGCTGGGGCAAATATAATGGTTGGGGGCAGATGAAGCCTCTTACGACATCTACGAAGAAATGGCGAAAGATGGTAAAGGTAATGACCGTTTAGTACGCTCAATCTTGGAATACAACCAAGAGTTCCCGTTCTTCGGCGAGACACGCAAGTTCTGGTCTACCTCCGATCTTGAAGCTGGTTTCATGATCAATAAATACATGGACGCGTTCAAATACTCAGACCCTGTAGGTGAAGGAGCCGTGAGTGCTAACGGAGACTGGCCTACGGTCCGTGTCAATTTCCCGATCATCCGTTTCGCAGAAATGTTATTGTTCCGTGCCGAGGCATATTTAATGACAGGCCAAGCCGATAAAGCAACCGCAGATATCAACCGTATCCGCCTACGCTCCAACTTGGTACCGCTTGCCGGCACCGCCACGATGAAGGATCTATATCACGAACGCCGTTGTGAATTGGCTTTTGAGTTTACAGACCATCTATTCGACTTAAAGCGTTGGAACCGTTCTTCCAATGCCGACATAAAGACATTGGCCGATAAAGAGTTGAACGCACATCCACGTATCCGCAGATATGAAGACCGGGCGAATCCGGAATCCGCGTTCACGATTATTGGTTACGAAGATTACACCAACAAAAACGCCTATCAAGCACATATGATGGTATTCCCGTATCCAAGTGAAGAGATTACTAAATCGAATGGTCAACTGAAGCAGAACGAGGGATATTAACCGGCTCCTTTAAACCGATCAAGGAACGAATAAGATTCAATTACGGGCTGTCTCAGAAAATGAAACAGCCCGTGTTATTTTCTACCGGGTAAAAACGCATATCTCAAATAGGTAGTTTACCTTTGCCAATTGTATAATATAGTAAACAAAAGATACACCATGAGATTAATTCAAACTCTTTCTTCTTGCTTGTGTACAGGGATAATAGCCTTATTCACGGCCTGTAGCCAAGCACCACAATCCCCCATCGATTCCGTGAATCCGTTTATCGGCACGGGATTTCACGGACACACGTATCCCGGGGCCACGGCTCCTTACGGAGCGGTCCAACTCAGTCCGGACACCCGGAAAGGGAATTGGGACGCTTGTTCCGGTTATCATTACAGCGATTCTACCTTAATGGGTTTTTCCCATACCCATTTAAGCGGTACGGGATGTATCGACCTTGGCGATATCCTATTCCGTCCGTCACTCCAGACACCTCTAGCGTTCTCGCACTCGGACGAGAAGGCTTCCCCGGGTTACTACTCGGTGAATCTCAGGGAGGCAGGTGTATTAGCGGAACTTACCACGACCCCGCATGTCGGGATACACCGATATACCTATAAAAAAGGGATAGAGTCTACGTTGGTGGTCGATATGGACCATTTATTGGATAACGAATATATATACGAAGGCTGGGTTAAGCAAACCGGGGAGAATGAGCTTACCGGTATGCGGCGTACCCGGGGCTGGGTAGACAATCAGTATGTCTTCTTTGTAGCGCAATTCTCGCAACCCTTCTCTTCCATGGAACAGCCTTCCGAACGGCAAGCCGTACTTACCTTCGATACGACTACCGGAAAGCCCATCGTCTGCAAAGTCGGGGTATCGATCGTAAATGAGGAGAACGCCCGTCTGAACCTTGAGCAAGAGACGGATTCCTATGGCTTTGATTTCGACGCCATCCATCAAGCGACACGCTCCAATTGGGAAAAAGAACTGGACGTTATCACGGTAGAAGGAGGCACCGAAGCCGAGCGCACGAATTTCTATACGGCGCTATACCATAGCAAGATCATCCCGAATATAGCGAGCGACGTGAACGGACAATACCGCCGTCACGACATGAGCGTAGCGACGATCCCGGCAGGTCGCCGCCAATTCTCCACCTTTTCCACTTGGGACACCTTCCGGGCCTGGCATCCGATGATGACTCTGTTGGATACTACCTTGGTGAATGATATGGTACAGTCTCTCTTGGATATGTACGACGCCAGCGGCGAGCTTCCGTTATGGCCCTTATCGGCAGGCGAGACCGGGACCATGATCGGTTATCACTCCACATCGATTATAGCGGACGCTTATTTGAAAGGTATTCGCGGATATGATGCGGAACACGCTCTCGAAGCGATGAAAATCTCAGCGGAGAAGAATAAGAAAGGAGCGGATTATTATATAAAGGAAGGCTTCATCCCGACGAATATCAAGAAAGAATCGGTTTCCTGCCTATTGGAATTTGCCTACGATGATTGGTGTATCGCACAAATGGCGAAAGCTTTAGGACATATGGATGATTATGAGACGTTCATCAAGCGCTCCCAGAATTTTATCAACGTATTCGACGGTAGTACCCGGTTCTTCCGGGGCAAACGGCAGGATGGGAATTGGGAGACTCCTTTCGATCCATTCGCCATCGGACGTTCCTATACGGAGGCTACGGCCTGGCAATATCGTTTCTTTACCCCGCATGACGTATATGGATTGACCCAGTTGTCCGGAGGCCGGGAGGCGTTCATCGCTGATCTGGATAGCTTATTTATGGTTACCTCCGAGGTAGTCGGCGATCTGGTAGACGTTACAGGATTGGTTGGTCAATATGCGCATGGCAACGAGCCTAGCCACCACATGGCTTACCTATATAGCTATGTGGGCCAGCCCTGGAAGACACAGGAATGGACCCGTCGCTTGCTGGACGAGATGTACCAGCCCACGCCGGAAGGTATCATCGGCAATGAGGATTGCGGCCAGATGTCCGCTTGGAATATCTTGAGCAGCCTCGGCTTCTACTCCGTATGTCCGGGTAGCAACCAGTTTATCCTAACGACCCCGTTGTTCGATAAGGCGAACATGAAGCTGGGCAATGGCAAGACATTGGTCATTACCGCCAACCAGCCGGATAAGAACAAGTATATCACGAGGTTACCTTAAACGGCGAGGAGATATCGCATTGCTACATCACCTACGACCAGTTGATGCAAGGAGGCACACTGGACTTTACGCTCTCGGCGACACCGGACAAGCGTTGGGGAACCGCTCCCGAGTACGCTCCCTATTCCTATACGGAGCAACCTACCGTCTCTATCCCTTACATAGCGAATGATCTGGATTTATTTGAAGGAGAGATTACGGCGGAACTAAAATCCACGACACCCGAGGCGGTTATCCATTACACGCTTGACGGATCGGAACCGGATGAGAACGCTCCGGTATACAGCGAGCCATTCGTCTTAAAAGAGACCACGATTATCAAGGCCAAAGGATATAAAAAGGGATTCGTACCCAGCCGTACGTACTCGATCCAAGCGACAAAAGCCGTATTACGCCCCGCGTTATCCATACAGCCTACGAAGCATGGGGTAGCTTATACTTATTACGAAGGAGAGTTCCAATGGGTAGCCGATCTGCAAAAGGCGAAGGAGGTCGAGAGCGGAACAATACCTGAGCCTTCTATCCTGAACGCTAAATTGCCGGATCATTTCGGTTATATCTTCACCGGATATATATACGCCCCGGAAGATGGAGTCTATGAGTTCAGTACCCGCTCGGATGACGGTAGCGTCCTCTATATCGGCAAAGAAAAGGTAGTGGACAATGATGCCTCCCACGCCGCCATCGACGCGATGGGACGCATCCCCTTACAAAAAGGCTACCACCCCTTCGCCTTGCATTATTTCGAGGATTACGAGGGTGAGTACCTAGGCTGGAGCTGGCGTACGCCAAGCATGTCCAAACTAGACGCGATCCCAACAGAGAACCTTTATATAAATTGATAATATTAAATACTGAATCATATGAGAAGAACAACTCTATCCGTGCTATCCGCCTTAGCCATCCTGCTATCCGGCATGATCGTTCCAGAGGCTGCGGCACAAAGTCGCCGAGACAAAGAACAAACGTATGTATTAGAGAAACCTTACGAGGTCAAGAAACTAGTCCCCCCTACCGGAAAGAAAATAAAGAACGTGATCCTCATGATCGGCGACGGCATGAGCCTTATGCACATGTATTCCGCTTGGACCGCCAACCGGGGCAAGCTCTGGCTGGACAACTCCCAATACACCGGCCTCTCGAAAACCTATTGCGCCAACCGCCTCATCACCGACTCCGGAGCCGGAGGTACCGCACTGGCCACCGGCCATAAAACGAACTACCATATGGTAGGCGTAGATCCGGAAGGCAAGCCCTTGGAATCTTTGGCTACCTTGGCGAATAAGAAAGGCCTGTCAAGCGGCATCGCCGTTACCTGTCGCCTATGGGACGCTACGCCCGCCGACTTCTGCTGCCACAATACGGATCGCGACGCCGAGGCCGAGATCGTAGCGGATTACGTGAACTGTGGCGTCGATTACGTATTCGGCGGCGGCTCCAAGCTATTCGAGAACCGTGCGGACGGTCGCGATTTGTTCAAGGAATTAAGGGAGAAAGGTTACCAAACTCCCCGTAGCTGGGAGGAACTGGCGAAGATTCAAAAAGGCAAGGTATTCTGCGTTACCGATACCGTAGACACCCCGCTTCCCGCCGAGCGAGGCGATCTCTTGGCTCGTGCCTCAATGAAAGCGATCGATCTGCTGGGAACAAAACCCGGAAGGTTTCTTCCGTGATGGTAGAAGGTTCCCAATTGGATGATTACGGGCATTTCAACGATATCGACCTGTTGATGCAAGAGACACATGATTTCGACCGTACGATCGGACGTATCTTCGAATGGGCCGCCCAAGACGGTGAGACATTGGTTGTCGTAACCGCCGATCACGAGACCGGTGGCCTTACCTTGGTGGACGGGGATCTGAACGAGGGCCGTATCGTTTGTAAATTCTCCACCGGAGGGCATAGCGGCGTGATGGTTCCCGTTTACGCTTTCGGCCCGGGTGCCGAGAACTTCACGGGTATTTTCGAGAATACGGATATCTTCTGGAAGATCAAAAAGCTCCTGAATCTATAATCAAACAGTATTCATCCGATGGAGAGTATAACAGACCGCTATCCCGCTAGTCAAGTACCGCAGTACCCCTGCCCAAGTACCGCAGTACTTTGGCTGAGAGGACAGCGGTACTTGACTAGCAGGACAGCAGTACTTGACTAGCAGTACTACGGTACCCGACTGGGAGGACTGTGTTCACCGACTGAAACGCACCTTCTCCCTCTCTCCCCCAATAAATATCATAAAGAATGACAACAAGACGAAACTTCTTAAAGCAATCCCTTCTTGCGGCAGGCGCGGCCTCCGTTCCCGCCGGGAACCTTTTAGCGCAAGAGAAAATGGAAGAGAAACGACCCAAGTACAATCTTCCTTACAAGAACACCTACCTGAAGGAACCCTTCGTGACCGAGAACGAGTTCCGGACAGCGAAACCGGAGACCATCACGCCCGGAACCTTCGAGGAGGCCAAGCAAATCCTCCCGGACCCGACTTGGAGCGGACACGAGAAGGAAATCGAGATGTACTGGAAGGCTTGGCAAATCGGCATCGGCAACATCAAGGCCCCGGAACCGGATTCCGGTTTCGTATGCAGTTACCTCGATGTCGCCTACAACGGCAATATCTTCATGTGGGACTCCGCCTTCATGATGATGTTCGCCCGTTTCGGTACCCGTTTCTTCCCTTTCCAGCGTACGTTAGATAATTTCTACGCCAAACAACATCCGGACGGTTTCATCTGCCGGGAGATCAAGGCGGACGGAGCGGATTGTTTCGAGCGTTACGACCCGACCAGTACCGGACCGAACATCCTCCCTTGGAGCGAGATCGTCTATTATAAGCAGTTCGGCGATATAGACCGCCTACACAAGATATTCCCCGCCCTTTGCGCTTATTATAAATGGTTGAAGCTAAACCATACGTGGCGTAACGGTACGTATTGGACCTGCGGTTGGGGTACCGGCATGGACAACATGCCCCGGGTGGAACCGAAATACAATCCGATATACAGCCACGGCCATATGATCTGGCTGGACGTTTGCTTGCAACAATACTTCACCGCCGGGCATCTGCTTGAGATGGGTTTCTATCTGGAGCGTTGGCAGGAGATCGAGGAGTTCGAGGACGAGCAGAAGATGCTAAAGAAGTATATCAACGAGAACCTATGGGACGAGAAGGAGCATTTCCTTTTCGATCAATACGCCGACGGAAGCCTTTCCTCCACCAAGGGAATCTACGCGTACTGGGCCTTATTGACCGATGTCCTGTCCAAGGAACGCATGGATGCTTTCGTGGCCGAGCTGGATAACAAGGAGACATTCAACCGCCTGCACCGCGTCCCTTCCCTTGCCGCCAACCATCCTAAATACAAGGATAACGGCCGCTACTGGCAGGGTGGCGTATGGCCGGGAGCGAACTATATGGTGATTACCGGCCTATTGCAACAAGGCTATCGTAAATTGGCTTACGAGATCGCACGCAACCATTACGATAACGTCCTAAAGGTGTATAAGAATACCGGTACGTTCTGGGAATACTACGCTCCGGAACATGAGGAGCCGGGCTTCATGGCTCGCCCGAATTTCGTGGGCTGGGGGCGGACTGGCACCGATCTCCGGCT
>ENA-OQDM01000804-OQDM01000804.1-human-gut-metagenome-genome-assembly--contig:-NODE-804-length-15391-cov-3.556080_pt1 | contig 15391 bp, 13 predicted proteins | sample MGYA00242772_ERZ504605 | MGnify/ENA primary metagenome ERZ504605 (study PRJEB26092, sample SAMD00036348) | human gut metagenome | host: Homo sapiens | study: EMG produced TPA metagenomics assembly of... | reverse complement strand
CGTTCCGGCACATCCATACCGACAATTCCGTCAATACTTAAAATTCTCAAACTTGCCTATTCTCTGCATCGCATTCTCAACAATATCACGTTTTATATCAAGCTGTGCGTCATACTTTATATGACGAATTTGGCAACCGCCGCACCTTTTATAATGTTGGCACATAGGCTCACAACGTTTATCCGATGGTTCTATAATTTCCAACGCCTTACCGTATGCAAAATTTTTCTGCACTTTTGACAATTCGCCGTAATTTTTTCGGTCGTTTTCCCATCTCACGAACAGACCTCCCGCACTTTACTGCGGATTCTCTGCAGTGCATTGTCGATTGCCTTCGGCTGCTTTCCAAGTTTTTCTGCAATCTGCGTATAATCGTACCCTTTCAGATACAATTCCAGCACCTGGTACTCAAATTTGCTGAGCCGTTCTTTGATCCGCTCATGCATGCCGATTACGTTTTCCCGGCTGATCATAATCTCCTCCGGTGTCTCCTCGTCCACCAGGCGCAGCTCTTGCTCGGAAACCGGTTCGCTTAACGAGACGAAGCTGTTCAGCGGCTGATGCTTCTGGCGCTGGGACGATGCCACTGCAGAATACATCTGACGGTCGATGCACAGGCCGGCGAAGGTGGCAAACGATGCCTCCTTCCCCGGTTTGTAGTCACGCACTGCCTTAAAAAGTCCGAGCATGCCCTCCTGGATCAGATCCTCGTGATCTCCGCCCACCAGGTACAGCGCCCTCGCCCTGGTCCGCACCAGCGATTTGTATTTGTCGATCAGATAATCGGTAATCTCGCGTTCTCCTGCCCGCAGACGCGCAATCAGCTCCTCATCCGTACAGGTATCGTAATCTTTCACCATCATATCTCTTGTATCCTTCATCTTTCTTCCGCCGGAGCGTAATGTGATTTTCCGCAATTTCTAGCAGCTTCTCTGTCTTACAATCTCATAAGCGAGCACGCCGGCTGCCACGGAAGCGTTCAGAGAGTCGATATCGCCTTTCATCGGAATTGTGGCTGTGAAGTCGCAGTTTTCTCTCACCAGACGGCTGACACCCTCTCCCTCATTTCCGATTACAAGGCCGATCGGTCCTTTGAGGTCGAGATCATACATTCTCTGTCCGTTCATGTCCGCGCAGACAAACCAGATGCCCTTTTCCTTCAGCATTTCCATGGTCTGCACCAGATTCGTCACCTTTGCCACCGGTGTGTAATTTAATGCACCTGCCGACGTTTTGGCAACGGTTGCTGTCAGGCCGACTGCGCGGTGCTTCGGCACGATGACACCATGTGCGCCTGCCAGGTTTGCGGTACGGATGATCGCACCGAGGTTATGCGGATCCTCAATGCCGTCCAGCAGAAGGATAAATGGCGGCTCTCCTTTCTCCTCTGCGCGCGCGAGGATGTCCTCAACGGTTGCATAACTGTAGGAAGCCACCTGTGCAATGACACCCTGATGCTTTCCGGTGGTGGACAGCTCGTCAAGACGTTCTTTTTCTACATAATTGATGATGGTATCGTGTTTTTTCGCCTCACGGATGATCGTGCGGATCGGGCCGTCCTGGCTGCTTGCAAGGACGAACAGCTTGTCCACGGTCTTGCCGGAGCGGAACGCCTCGATGACAGCGTTTCTTCCCTCTACCATGCCGCCTGTAAACTCCTCATCCGCCTGCTGTACTTCCTGTTTTCTGTCTCTGTCACGGTAATCTCGTTTCCCCTTAAAGTCACGTTTTTTTCCGTCTCTTCTCTCAAAATTTCTCTTGTCGTTTCTGTTGTTTTCTCTCATATCATTCCTGTTCCGCGGTCCCAAAAGCAGTGGGAACTTTTGCTTTTTCAAAAGCCCCACTGCCCTGCCGCTTCTTTTTTATTTTCTGAATCTTATCTGCTCTCACACTTCGCCAAGTCCTGCCCGGATCAGGTCGATCATCCGCTTGTAATCCCCTTTCAGGTACAGATACCCCATCACAGCCTCAAACCCGGTTGCCCGGCGGTAGTCGATCGTGGACGCATTTTTTGCCTTGGTATAAGATTTCGCATTTCTGCCTCTTTTATAAATCTGTTTTTCCTCTTCGGTAAACAGCGGCTCCAGAATTTCAATCATCGCCGACTGTTTCTCCGCCTTTACAAGCCCTGCCGCATGGCGGTGCAGCTTGTTGACCTGCATATTTGCTTTCCGCACCAGAATCGTGCGGATGACGATCTCATACGCAGCATCCCCGATGTAGGCCAGCGTAAGCGGCGAATACATGCGGATGTCATGCTGTTCCAGTCCGAATACCTCCGAAAGATAATCCTTCTCCCCGAAAACCGCCTCTGGAAAAAGCTCCTCGTTTTCTGTCTCTTTGCCCACTTCCGTCACTTCTGTTCTGTCCTTTCTTTTTTCCTCATCTGACGCAGCTCGCCCTCCAGCTCGAGCACACGGTTCGTAAGCTCCGTATTCTCCTGCTGCAGTACTTTGATATCCTCGAAAATCGGGTCCGGCAGATGAATGTGATCCATGCTTTTTCTCGGAATCCGCACATCATTCTGCTTCACAATGTGCCCCGGCACGCCGACGACGGTACAGTTCGGCGGAACCTCCTCGATCACAACCGATCCGGCTCCGATTTTGGAGTTTTCCCCGATCGTAAACGATCCGATGATCTTCGCACCGGCGCTGACCATAACATTGTCCTTCAGCGTCGGATGACGTTTCCCGGTCTCCTTACCATTACCGCCAAGCGTCACGCCCTGATACAGCGTCACGTTGTCTCCGATAATGGCTGTTTCTCCGATAATCACACCAGAACCATGATCAATAAACAATCCCTTTCCGATCGTCGCACCCGGATGGATTTCGATACCGGTTTTTCTCGCTGCCCGCTGTGAAATCCACCTGGCCAGAAAGTAATGGCCTTTCAGATATAGCTTGTGCGCCCGTCTGTACTTCAGCATAACACGAAATGAAGGATACAGCAAGACTTCCATGGGAGAATGTATCGCCGGATCCCGCTCCTGAATCACCTGAAATTCCTCTTTAAAATACGCGAAAAAACTCATCTTTCCTCTCCTTGCCTCCTGCTGGGACTTTTCCGGATTTTTATTTCTTACCATCATTCTGCATAACAGTAATATTCAAAAACGGAGCTGTTTCATCTCCGATAAAGACGAAATAGCTCCGTGGTTCCACTTTACTTTAAGGGCACACCTGCCCTCTTCTTTTCTTCTGCATAACGTGCAGGACCCGTGCCGGACTACCCACTTTTTCCGCTTCACCCGGCCAGCTTCCGGACGCACTTCAAAAACCCTCGTTTCAGGCAGCTTCCAGCCCCATTTGTCTGCCATTCTCTGTGAAACAATTCTGATTTTCTACTTTTTCCGTTCCAAGCCTTTTTCTGTTTCCGTTTGTTCTAGTTTATGCAAATTTTTCTCGTTTGTCAAGCAAATTTCCGCCGGATCCACTTGCTGATTTCGACCGCCGGAATGACAAGCAGTCCAAGGCCGATCGCCACATCATATTCCAACGCGCTGATCCGCTCAAAACCGAACGCACTCGACAGTACCGGGATGTAAATGACGGCGGATGTGAGGACAAATGAGAGTGCCATCGCGCCCCACAGATACTTGTTCTGATGCTTCATATGGAAAATAGAACCTTTCCGTGATCTCATATTGAAGGAATGGAAAATTTCCACCATGGAGAGTGTCAGAAACGCCATCGACATGCCGTCCGGGCTGTTGACGATTTCCCAGCGGCCGGCTTCCAGATAATGGCCGATGAAGTAGGACGCCAGCGTCAGCACCGTAATCACGATGCCCTGAAACGCAACATCAAAGCCGAGGCCGTCCGCAAAAATACCGTCATCCGCATTTCTCGGCGGGCGTTTCATGATGTCTGCCTCACCGTCCTCCATACCGAGCGCCAGCGCCGGGAAGCAGTCCGTAATCAGGTTGATCCAGAGCAGATGCACCGGATTTAAAATCGTAAAGCCCATCAGCGTCGCGCAGAAAATCGACAGCACCTCGGCAAGGTTCGATGCCAGAAGGAACTGAATTGCCTTACGGATATTATCGTAGATTCGTCTTCCTTCCTCAACCGCCGCGATGATCGTCGCAAAGTTGTCGTCCGCGAGCACCATATCTGCCACGTTTTTCGTCACATCCGTTCCCGTGATGCCCATTCCGATGCCGATATCCGCACGCTTGATCGACGGCGCATCGTTGACTCCGTCTCCTGTCATCGCGGTGATTCTGCCTTTCCGCTTCCACGCATCGACGATCCGCACTTTATGCTCCGGCTGGACGCGTGCGTAAACAGCATATTCCTCGATTCTCCGGTCAAGCTCCTCATCGCTTAACTGGTCAATCTCGGCTCCCGTTACCGCTTTCCAGCCCGCCTCCAGAATACCCAGCTCTTTTGCAATAGCAACCGCTGTGTCTTTGTGGTCACCCGTAATCATCACCGGACGGATGCCTGCCCCGCGGCATTCCCGGATCGCATCGACTACTTCCGGCCGCACCGGATCAATCATACCGCAAAGTCCTAAAAAGCAGAGATCCTGCTCCAGAAAGTCCGGCTCCTGGGAGGACGGCATCTGGTTCCACGCTCTTCCTGCTGCCGCCAGCACGCGGAGTGCCTGGTCTGCCATCGCCTTGTTCTGCGACAGGATTTCCTGCCGGAATGCTTCTGTCATCGGCTGTTTTCTGCCGTCACGCCAAACGGAGGTACACCGCTTCAGAATCTCATCCGGTGCGCCTTTTGTGCAGGAAAAATACGTTCCGTCGTTTGCGCGGTGGATCGTTGTCATGCGTTTCCGCATCGAATCAAACGGCGCTTCCCCGACACGCGGATACTGGACGGACAGACTCTTCTTCGGGCATCCCTCTTTCTGCGCATCGTTGACCAACGCACATTCCGTCGGTTCTCCGACTGCCTCGCCGTTTTCGTCCGGCTCCGCATCGGAGCAGAGTGCCATGACGGATACGAGACGTTTTATATCGCTTCCCTCATGTTTTACCACGGTCATCTTATTCTGGGTCAGCGTTCCTGTCTTATCCGAGCAGATCACCTGCGTACAGCCGAGCGTCTCGACAGCCGTCAGTTTCCGGATCACCGCATTCCGCTTTGACATTTTGGTCACACCGATGGAAAGCACGATTGTGACAACTGCTGCAAGTCCTTCCGGAATTGCCGCTACGGCAAGGCTGACAGCTACCATAAAGGTATTTAAGATGTTCTGCGGCGTCACGCCCTCTTTTAAAATACCGACAATGAAAATCACGGCACAGATGGCGAGCACCATCACGCTTAAGATTTTGCTGAGCTGGTTCAGCCGCTTCTGCAGCGGTGTGCTCTCATCCGCCGACTGCGTCAGAACATGGGCGATCTTTCCCATCTCGGTTTTCATACCCGTTCCGGTGATAACAGCGCGGCCGCGGCCATAGACAACGGTGCTTCCCATATAGACCATGTTTTTCCGGTCCCCGAGCGGAACCTCGCTGGCTGCGCCGGCGTTCAGAACATCCGCTGTTTTATTGACCGGGACAGATTCTCCGGTCAGCGCTGCTTCCTCGATTTTCATGCTGGCGCTCTCTAAAATACGGCCATCCGCCGGAACAGCATCGCCCGCTTCGAGAATTACAATATCACCGGGTACGAGCTCCTCGCTCTTTTTCACTTCCATTTTCCCGCCGCGCATCACCTTCGACGTGGCTGCCGCGATCTCCTGCAGAGCTTCAATCGCTTTCTCTGCCTTGCTCTCCTGCAGAACACCGAGCACCGCATTAATGATGACAACGGTGAGAATAATGACCACATCAGCGTACGATTCGCCTTCATACGCCGATGTGATGCCGGAAATCAGCGCTGCGGCGAGCAGGATCAGGATCATCGGGTCTTTCAGTTCTTCGAAAAACCGCTGAAGATTACTCTTCTTTTTTCCCGCCGCCAGCCGGTTAGGTCCGTGTTCGGAAAGCCGCCGCGCAGCTTCCGCCTCGGAAAGTCCCTGCTCCGTTGTCTGTAACTCATCAAGAATCTTCGAACTTTTTTCCAGATACTCTTTCATTTCCATCCGTCCTTTCTTCTGAAAACGCTTTTTGCGTTCCTGTGATAAGTTCCCACTGGTACACCGGTCTCTTTCTATATAGAAAAAGACCTATCCGCACCATATTTGTTGATACAGATAAGTCTTGTCATTTCATACAAAGCCAGAAGAAATGCTTTTTCTTCGGTTGTTGGCCTTATAGCGTCACGTATGCCGCCGACTACTCCCTTATTCTTCTTCCAGTCTACCACATCTTCCGGCCTTGTGCAATCGCATTTCTCTTTTATTCTTCTGCGTTCTTTGCGCATCCCGGGCAGCCGCTGCATCCGCCTGCGATCCGGTCGTCCGGCATCAGGTCGAGTGCCTTGGAAATGCAGCAGATCGCCTGTGCGGAAATTCCCTCTTTCTTTCCGGTAAAGCCAAGTCCTTCCTCGGTCGTTGCCTTGATATTGACCTGATCCTCTTCGAGATGAAGCGCCTCCGCCACATTTTTCACCATCGTGTCGATGTATGGCAGGAGCTTCGGCTTCTGTGCAATAACGGTTGCATCGATATTTTCAATCAGATACATCCGCTCCTCGAGCATCTCACCCACTTTTTTCAGCAGTTCGATGCTGTCTGCGCCCTCATACGCCGGATCATTGTCCGGAAAATGGCGTCCGATGTCCCGCAGTGCTGCAGCGCCGAGAAGCGCATCCATAATGGCATGAACCAGCACATCCGCATCGGAATGTCCCAGAAGGCCATATTCATACGGGATTTCCACACCGCCCAGAATCAGTTTCCGGTTTTCCACCAGTTTATGCACATCGTAACCCATTCCTACTCGCATTGTTCGTTCCTCCGCTTCGTTACTTTCTAGTTAAATCCATACAGTTTCTGCGCTACCTTGTAGGCATAGACTGCAATTTTCTGTCCCGGTTTTGATTTGCTGCTCATAACAGTTCCGAAAATGCCGTGGCGGATGCGGAAGTAATCGGCTGCATCCTCCTGTTTCAGGTATCTCCAAAGATCGTTCTTTTTCTCGAGATTTTCTTCCGTTCCAGAGCGCATCATCATCACGGAAGAAACCGTCATAATAATGGTCAGATAGCTGATCATATATTTCCGCAGGTGCTTCGACAGCCCTTTCTGTTCACCAAGGTAATCGATCATCAGCTTGTTGACACGGATCTGCTGGTCAATTCTGCCGATCATGACTTTCTCGTTAACCGACTGGTCGGCTCTCCCGATAAAGTAGCGGTAGAAATTGACATCGAGATAATACATCGTTTTGACGTACGGAAGCGGAATAAACGCAACCAGATTATCCACATAGAAGGTGTGCTCCGGCAGCTTCATGCCGCACTCTCTTAAAAGAGAAGTCCGGTAAATCAGCGAATGCATCAGCAGATAATGTGTTTTGCCGAGAGCTTTCGCCTCATCCCATCCGAAAAAGCGGCCTTCCGGCAGCGATTTCGCATAGCGCATCACACGTTTTCTCTTGGCGCCCTCTTTTTCATACACATAGTTACTGATCAGAAGGTCGAGTGTTTTCGGTCCGCGTACGACTTCTGCCAGAACATTTAAAATCTTCTGGTATGCCTCTGGGTTTACCCAGTCATCACTGTCCACAACCTTAAAGTACAGACCCGTCGCATTTTCCACACCCGTGTTGACTGCTCCGCCGTGGCCCTTGTTTTCCTGATGAATCGCTTTTACAATCGTCGGATATTTTTCCTGATAGCGGTCTGCAATCTCTGTGGTTCCGTCCTTGGAACCATCGTCCACGATCAGAATTTCTACTTCTTCTCCGCCGACCAGCAGCGAATCGATACATTTCTCCATATATGCTTCTGAATTATAGCATGGTACTGCAATTGATAAAATCTTCATCTTTTTTCTCCCTGCTCTTTTTTTGCTCTTCTGCCGTTTCAGGCACGTTCCAGATCTGTATATTTTGCGTATTCCGCAAACGCAGACGGAATGGCATATCTTTCAGCCGCGGTTTTCGCATCCGCAAAAATCAATCCGGCTTTTTCTTCCCCTTCCTGCTCCACATCGTTTCCTGCAATTTTAATAGCGTATCCTGTGATATGCCACTCGACATGGGAAAAAATGTGCTTGTACGGCGGCAATGCCTGAATATGAAGCGGCGTCACGCCGAATTTTTCTGCCTCTTCAAGTGCTTCCTGTTCGGAGAGCACGCCATCGAAGTTCGGGAACTCGTAAAGTCCCGCCAGAAGTCCTTTTTTCGGCCGTTTCCGCACTGCTGTGTGCGTACCGTCCAGAAATAACAGAACGGTTCTGTCTTCGATTCTGCGCGGCTTTGCGCTCTTTTTAAACGGATATTCCGTCCAGGTCTGATGCTGTCCCGCCAGACACTGGTCAAAAAGCGGACAGACTTCACATTTTGGTGCGCCGTTCGGCAGACAGACCATTGCGCCGAGATCCATCATCGCCTGGTTGAAGGCTCCCGGATCTTCTGCCGGCATGATTTCGGTCAATTCCGCTTCCACGCGGTTTTTCACGGACTGCTTTAAAATGTCCTCACCGTCCTCCCGGAGGCGTGCCATCACACGAAGCACATTTCCGTCCACCGCCGGCACCGGAATGCAAAACGCGATCGATGCAACGGCTCCCGCTGTGTAATTTCCAATTCCCGGAAGTCCTTTTAAGGCTTCGTAATCTGCCGGAAATACACCGTCATACACTTCCATAATTTTCTGTGCGGCCTTCTGCATATTCCGCACACGGTTATAGTAACCAAGGCCTTCCCAGAGCTTCAAAAGCTTTTCCTCGGGACAGACCGCAAGTGCTGCGACATTGGGCAGTTCACGCATAAACCGCTCATAAAACGGCTTGACCGCCTCCACCCTCGTCTGCTGGAGCATAATCTCGGAAACCCAGATTTCATACGGGTTCTTTTTTTCTCTCCACGGCAGCACTCTTTTATTTTCGCCATACCATTTCAATAATGGCTTTGTGATTGTGTCCTGCATAGTAATCTCCTGTTAATATATCATTCTTATTTTGCCACATTTTCCTCCAAAATGCAAAATAAACATTGCGCTCTCACGTGTTTTTGATTAAAATTAATAAATACTTTAAAAGAATAACCAAAACCCTTAAGATATGGAGGAAAAACTCTTGATCGACAGTATTATTTTTGATGTGGACGGCACCCTGTGGGACTCCACAGACGTTGTTGCCGACGCATGGAATCAGATTATGGAAAAAGAAACTGATATGACACCAAACCTCACCGGAACCGTGTTAAAAGGCCTGTTCGGCCGCCTGCTCCCGGATATCGCCGCCGTCATTTTCCACGAATATCCAAAGGAGCGCCAGTTAGAACTGATCGAGGCATGCTGTGCCAAAGAGCATGAGGCACTTCTTGCGACACCGGCTCCTGTTTATCCGGGACTTGTCGATGCACTTTCTATTCTTTCCAGACATTACCCGCTTTATATCGTAAGCAACTGCCAGGCGGGCTATATCGAAGTTTTTCTGGAAGCCACAGGCCTCGGTCACTATTTCAAAGGCCATCTCTGTCCTGGCGATACCGGAAAGGCAAAGGCAGACAACATCCGTACAATCATCGAACAGAACCATCTGCAGCACGCGGTCTATGTCGGCGATACCGACGGCGACTACAAGGCGACACGCGAGGCCGGAATCCCGTTTGTCCATGCCGCATACGGTTTTGGTCAGACCGAAACCCGGACTACACCATCACTTCCCCGATGGATCTTGTCACACTGTTCGTACCGGAAAATTAATTTTTAACAGTTTCTTTCTCATAAAAAATACGCATTCCTGTTTTGATAACGGAATGCGTATTTTTTATGTTCTATTTCTTCTTTTCTCAGCTCTCGCCCTTACCTGGGTAATCATCGTCACCCGTATGGTCTCCCTGATCCGGTGCGCTCGGCTCCTGGGTCGGTTCCGGTGTGGACGGGGTCTCCGTCGGTGCTACGGTCGGCTCCGGCGTAGACGGGATCTCGGTCGGTGCTGTGGTCGGTTCCGGCGTAGACGGGGTCGATGGAGTTGATGGGGTTGATGGAGTTGATGGGGTTGACGGAGTTGACGGCGTGTAATCATCGTACGTGTAGGATGGCGTTCTCGTCGGCGTTACTGTCGTGGTATTCGTCGTATCATCGACATTTTCGTCATCTGCTTCCGGTGCCTGTGTCACAGTAAGCGTGTCTTCACTTACCTCATAAGCTTCGGAATAATAAATGATAACCGGTGTTCCGTCATCGACATTGTCATATAATGCCTGTGCCACTGCAGTCGGAAGTGCAACAGATCCTGTCGTCGATCCTGCAGTCAGATACAGGTTTCCGCCGAAACTACTTCTCCAGGAAGCATCGTAGAAACCAATCTCTCCGTTGAACGGAATCCAGGAATCCACATCTCTTTCCCAGGAATAGCTGCCGTCTGCCTGAAGCTCTCCGTGCAGTTTTTTCTGGCTTTCTTTTGCTGCGGTTGTGTAGATACCCGGCTTCGTGTAGCTGCTCTGCTCCATCAGACCGGTTACACAGTCACCGTCGACAACCAGATTTCCATCTTTGTAGAGCCAGATATGCTGACGGCTGGCATCAACCTCAACATACGTCTTGCCGAATCCGTTGTTCTCTGTGGAAGCAGCAAACTCTCTCTGCGCATACTGCGGCTCTCTTGCGTCTGCTGCGTGAGCATCTACTTCTTCTGCGATCTTTGCTATCTCCTGCTCCTGATCCACTTTCCATCCGTAGCCTTCCTGGCTGATGGTCACGCCGCCTTCGATACCGGTTGCCGGGAAGGTGTGATCCTTGCCATCGGTATCAATCGCTGCCGCAAGATTTGCCACATATTCTTTTACTTTTTCATTCCACTGGTTTTCATCTTTGGAATAATTTCCATCCGCATCGACCGCCAGCCAGTCTTTCATGGTATTTCCGTCAAGAACCTGTGTTGTTCCATCCGGCATACTGTATGTGATACTTGCGCGTACCAGTTCATTTAACTGATCCTTCTGTGCATTCAGTGTTTCGTCATCTGCTGTTACCAAGGTTCCGTCGTAAACGCCTGCTTTTTCAAGATCCACTTCGGTATCCGCATTGATCAGCGCGTTTTCGATGCACTGTTTTGCAAGGGTAAGATCCATTCCCTCACCCATAACAGCATCCACAATCTCAAACTCATTGTTCTGGAAGGTGATGTAGGCGCTGGCCGGTGCATTCTCACCGTCTGCGGACTGGAATTCGTCAAATCCATCAATCACCGCATCCAGTTTTTCCTGACTGTACTGCATGGTGACCTGGGAATCTTTCTCTTTTCCGCCATTTCCCAGGAACCAGAGGAAACTGTTCTGTTTCTTTAACACGCTCTCCACGCTGCCGTCTCCGGCGTAGGTGTAGTCGATGTCTTTTCCGCTGACACTCTTCGTATCATTGTCTTTGAATTTTACATTTAAGGTATAGTTTGCAGCCTGCTCTTTGATTTTCGTTTCTGCCTCTTTGGCCGTCATATCCGAGCAGTCTACTCCGTTGATGGTTGTTCCGTTGAAAAAATAATTCTGGTAATGGAACATTTTGCTTCCATAGAAAAAGCCTCCCACAGCAATAACAGCAACGGCTGCAACGGCGATAACCGCACCGCCTTTTCCCTTTTTCTTCTGCGGTTTTGCGCCATGCGGAATGTACTCTTCGTCGTCATCCTCATAATCGTCGTAGTCATCATCCTCATCGTCTATTTCCGGCATTGGGATATGGCCTACCGTGTCGCTGACGAGGCGCTCCATTGCGGCTTCCACCTGATCACCAAGCACTTCTTTCTCCGAACCCTTGGTCTCTGTCTTCTCTTCTCCCAGCAGATCATCCTCATCTGCGAATGGATCGTTGATGATCAGATCATCATCCACCATCACTTCTTCCGGTTCCGATTCTGTTTTTGTCTCCGCCGGCGTCTCTTCGATTTCTTCTTCCTCTTCTGTAAATTCCGGAATCTCGATGTCCTGCGTCACAGGCTCCACTTTGGTCTGCTTCATTTTCTGCTTCGCTTCTTCGTCTTTTGCACGCTCAGTTGCCTCAAGGACACTTCGCAGATACTTAAATTTGCAGTCTCATCCGGGATGTGATCTTCGCTTTTTGTTTCTTTGCTTTCAAATTCAATGGAGTCTTCGATGTCTGCCAGTTCTTCCTGGAATGTTTCACCGCTCTCCTTTTCCGCCAGGTCACGGTCAATCTCTTTTTGCAGGGCAGCCCAAAGTTTACCGTCCTTTAAATCATCATCTTCAAACTTCATATTTTTTGCTCCTCATAGTTCTGTGTCTGCACTTTACTTACTTCTCTTCTTTTTTCCTTGTTTCAACTCACAGTCGGTATTTTCACGGAGTCTGACATGTCGAAAATAGTTCGACTGTGACTTACCTCATGTCAGTGGAGGATACCGATTTCTCTCCGCCCGCCACTACCGTTATGTTTCTTTTAACAATTCATCCCACCGCTTTAGAAGCGGGGGACTTCTTGTCTACTGATGTTAAAAATGCCCCTATAGATTTCTTCTTTTGTCCAAGGGCACATACACTGTTAAGTATATCATAAAATTCGACAAAAAAAAGCAAAAAATTTGGTTTTGGCAAATTTCTCACTTTTTTCGTAAATCACCTATGGAATTCGTAAAAAAATACCTTCTGCAGCGCTTCTCCGAGGAAAATTCCAAGGGCAATTGCGCCTGCCGCGGTCGCTGTCTCTAAAAGATACGTTCCAACCATGTTTTCCGGCCCCATAACGATCGAGTAGACGATGCGGTACATACCGGCTCCCGGCACCATCGGAAGAATGCCCGGGATCACGAAAAGGATCACCGGCGCTTTGAAATGACGCGCCATTGCCTGGGAAACCAGGGCGACGGCAACGGCGGCAAGAAAGTTCTTCATCAGAATGCCGTCGTTGAATACTTCCACGATCAGATAGACCGCCCAGCCGATCATACCGACACCGGCCGTGTAGCATTCCAGCTTTTTTGGTGCGTTCAACAGTCTTGAAAATCCCCAGATTGCAACCCAGGCTCCAAGGGATTTCAGGATGATTTCACCTGCTATTCTCATATTTTTGCTTTAACCTCATCTTTTTTCTGTATCGGTTTTCTCTACCGCACCAGTGGACGGAGCAGCAGCATGCCAAGTCCCACGCCGATTGCGATGGCCGCAGCGGTTACAAACGCCTCAAGCATCCGTGCCGCACCGGAAATGTAGTCGCCGTGCAGGGTATCATACACCGCATTCGTGATCGCCACACCCGGTACGAGGGGCATGATCGATGCAATGATAATGACGTTCAGATCCATGGTCCCCGGCAGGTAATGAACACAGAGAATAGATGTGACCGCCAGCAAAAATGACCCGATACAGTTCACAAGAAACGACTGCATCCCGGCTTTTTTTCCTCCGTAAACACCGATTCCTGATATAAAACCTGCAAGTGCAGATGCCAGCACTTCGTAGAACCCGGCTCCGAACATGATTGCAAAGCCTGCGGTCGTCGCCATCATCGCGAGCAGATTTTTTTTAATTTCCGACTTGGCACGATAGATATCCCGCACCCGGTGGAACAGCGCATCCAGGTCGATATTTCCTTCGCAGAAATCGCGGGAAAGCTGATTGACCGCATGGATCCGGTTCAGATCCGTTGCACGGCTCTCTACGCTGCGCATAACAGTCATGGAATCCATCGCCGGGTCGTCGAGCGTTACCACAAAGCCGGTCGTCAGCGCCAGTACATCCGCAGTTTTCAGGCCGGACATGCGCAGCATCCGCAGCATGGTATCCTCCACCCGCCACGTCTCCGCCCCGCTTTCCAGCAGGATTTCTCCCGCCATGACCGCGGTGTCCAGCAGCAGTTTATAGTCCATAGTTTTTGTCCTCTCAAATGTAACTCATATTTCACACATGCCAAACGATTGTACCATGAAGCAGTGTTCACTTTCAAGTTAATTCTATGCAAATTCGGCGATATCCGGGCGTTGGGATGTTCCGATGTTCACCCGCGCCATTCACAAATCTTTTCAAAGTTTCTTCAAACTCCATTCACACTTTCCTCACATATGACAACTATACTAAACGTATCAAACAAAGGGACAACAAATCATCTTCCTCTATCTTTCAACCGTTGTCCCAACCTAATATTCTTTCCAATTTATATAGATTTTTCTTTTTCATAATGCCGGTGTTTCTGCCAGAAGAAATACCGGCCCTCCTTTTTTTATCCCCCAAAAAGAAGTGCCGACATCCCGTCTATGTACTATTCTTCAAATTTTACAACCAATGTCTTGTCCCCGACCGTCTCGGACAGCATTCCGGTAATCAGTGTTTTCGCCTGTTCCTGTGCCATCGTTTCCAGGTCATCCATTTCTTTCGTCTGCTGCTCTACATCCTCCTTCGCACTCGCGATTGCATCCATCGCATCTTCCTTCCGCTCCCAGTTCAGAAGCGCTGCCTTCTCATCGTAATACTGGATGGAATCATTGTCGATGGAAATATCAAAAATCTCCACTGCCGGAAGTGTAACTGTTACTTCTGAATCCGTCACCTCCGTATTCGCCTTCGAGAGATCCACGCCCGCACGTACCTCTGCACGGTATGTCATATTAAACGCCTTCTGCGTCAGAAACGGAATCGACCCGTCCGAGTAATGAATCAGCCCGTTATAAATCATCTTCGCCGACGTCAGCTCCCCCGCCGCCTCCAGCTTGCTGTCAATAAACGTCCCCGTAATCTCCGGCTCCCGGTCCCGCCGCAACGACTGCGTCAGATAAACAACCATTCCAGCAAGGATTACTACGATCAGAAGATAAATGACAGCTTTTACCGTGCCGCGGCTTCCATTCTTTTCTCTGCTCACGTTACACCCACTCCCTTCTCATGTTTCATTTTTCATTATTTTTGAATATGTTCTGTGGCTCTATTGTACCTTATTTACACCATAAAAAACAGTCCTGCTTTACAAAAATATCTTAAAATTCTGTAAATCCTGTTCTGTTAGACTTTTCTTTTAAACAATACGAAAAAAGAGTGAAGATTTTGTATCTTCACTCTTTCCTAATACAGGGGATGAGAGAATCGAACTCCCACCAAAGGTTTTGGAGACCCCTATCATACCATTTGACCAATCCCCTACGCTAGATATACCTTCAAAACCGCATACACTTAACATCTATACATCATACCATACTTTCTTTCCGAACACAACCATTTTCTGCAAAACTTTTGTTTTGCATTTCAGGTCAAGCCCTCGACCGATTAGTAACAGTCAGCTCCATGCCTTACGGCACTTCCACCTCTGCCCTATCTACCTCGTCGTCTTCAAGGGGTCTTACTTCTTTCGAATGGGATATCTCATCTTGA
>ENA-OQDM01000803-OQDM01000803.1-human-gut-metagenome-genome-assembly--contig:-NODE-803-length-15403-cov-3.211115_pt1 | contig 15403 bp, 18 predicted proteins | sample MGYA00242772_ERZ504605 | MGnify/ENA primary metagenome ERZ504605 (study PRJEB26092, sample SAMD00036348) | human gut metagenome | host: Homo sapiens | study: EMG produced TPA metagenomics assembly of... | reverse complement strand
TGCCGCAGCACCGGGAAGGCGATGCCTGCCTGCACGGTCAGGCTGCGGGGCGAGAGCGCCGCCACGAAACTGCAGGCCCGCAGCCGCAAGGCCAGCACCAGCAGGCCCCACACCGCGCAGAAGCACAGCCCCGCAAACAGGCTCTGCCAGAACACAAAGGGTGCACACAACAGGCCGGGGATCGCAGCCCAGACGCAGAGCACCGCCCGCGCCCGCGGCGGCAGGATGAGGGCCGTGCGCAGCAGTTCCTGTTCGGTCATTTGTCGGTCAGGCCCCAGGCGTCGGTGAGCAGATGCAGGGTGTCATCCTGGGTCAGGCAGAGGATGCGGTCCCAGGGCAGCAGCACCGTGTTGCCGTGAGGGATGATGAACTCGGTGTCGCGGGTGATGCTGACCAGGATCGCGTTGCCGGGGATGGGGATGTCCTTGATGGACTTGCCCGCAAAAGCAAAGTTCTCCGGCAGCAGGATCTCGTTCAGGCTGGCAGTGCCGCCGCCCAGCGAGAGCAGCTGGCGGATGGTGTCGGTCTCGATCTCGCGTTCCAGGATGTGGCTCAGATTGTCGGTGCCGCAGACCACGGTGTCCACGCCGAGGGTGTGCAGCAGTTCCCGGTTCTTGGGGTTGGAGGCCCGGGCCACGGTGCGGTCCACACCGAATTCCCGCTTGGCGATCTGGCAGGCCACCAGGTTGTCCTCGTCGTTGCCGGTCACGGCCACAAAGGCGTCACAGCTGGCCACATCGGCGGTGCGCAGGGTGTCAAAGCTGATGGCATCGCCGCACACCACCGGGACGTCCAACGAGTCGGCCAGGCTGCGGCACAATGCTTCCTGCGGCTCAATGATGGTCACCTTGTGGTGGTGGGCCAGCAGGCTCTGGGCCAGATACATGCCCACCTTGCCGCCGCCTGCAATACAAACTTTCATAGCATTACCTCGTTTTCCAAAACGGAATGTCTCAAAACGGCGTGCTTACTTGGCCAGTGCCCGGAACACGGCCTGCTCGGTGAGCACCGTGGGGCAGACGGTCTCCAGCTCGTAGCCCTTGTGGTACAGCACCTGTAAGTGCGGGTCGGACACCCGGCAGATGACCTTTTCGCGCCGGAAGATGCTCTTGGCGATCTGCGCGGCCATCAGGTTCACCGAGTCGTCCTCGCTCACGGCGGCCACGGCGTCGCAGTTCTCCACGCCGCCCCGGCGCAGCACGTCGGGGTCGGTGGGGTCGCCCACCAGAGCGGTGCCGCCAAAGCGGTAGTCATCAAAGGCGTCCAGACGCTTGAGCTGTTCGGGGTCCCGCTCGATCAGGGAAATGTCGTGGCCGATGCGCTCTAGGTCGCGGATCAGGGACGCGCCCACCTGGTCGCAGCCGATCACCAGAATGTTCATAAAGATTCACCTCATTGTAGAATGATGAAACGAAAATACAGACGGTGTTTGCAAAATGCCCGCAGCCGGGGCAAAAACCATTCTGTAAGGCTCTGGGTTCAGTATAGCACATTTTCCGGCCCAGTTACACCCCGCAGCGCAGAGGGCAGCTGCGTAAAATTTTTGCATTCTGCGTGCGCGGTGCGCCATAGTATGGTATACTGGAAAAGTGAGAAACGCCGCGCGTTCCCGCGTGTGCAAAAAGGAGGGATTTCTTACGTTCTGGGAAATCATCAAAGCAATTTTAATGGGCATCGTGGAGGGCATCACCGAGTGGCTGCCCATCTCGTCCACGGGCCATATGATCCTGCTGGAGCAGATCGTCAGGTTCAACGCCAGCGAGGAGTTCATGTCCATGTTCCGGGTGGTCATCCAGCTGGGTGCCATTCTGGCCGTGGTGGTGCTGTTCTGGGGCAAGCTGTGGCCCTTTGGTCTGCGGCAGGGCCGTGTGATCTCCAAGCCCAGTGTCTGGAACCTGTGGTTCAAGGTGGTGGCCGCCACCCTGCCGGTGCTGGTCATCAGCCCGCTGGACGACTGGATGGAGGCGCACTTCTACAATTACATCACGGTGGCCGCCATGCTCATCCTGTACGGTGTGCTGTTCCTGGTGGTGGAGAACCGCCGCGCCACGCCCCATGTGATGCGTTTGGAGCAGATCACCTACCGGGATGCCCTGCTCATCGGCGTGTGGCAGTGCCTGGCCATCATCCCCGGCACCTCCCGCTCCGGTGCCACCATCGTGGGCGGCCTGCTGCTGGGCCTGTCCCGCGCCTGTGTGGCGGAGTTCACCTTCTATCTGGCCATTCCGGTCATGGCGGGTGCCTCGCTGCTCAAGGTGGTCAAGTTCGTGCTGTCGGGCGCGGCCATGACCGGTACCGAGATCGCCGTGCTGGTGGTGGGCTGCGTGGTGGCCTTTGCGGTGAGCATGGGTGCCATCCGCTTCCTGATGGACTACGTCAAGCGGCACAACTTCAAGTTCTTTGGCGTGTACCGCATTGTGCTGGGCCTTATCGTGCTGGCAGTCGCGGCCATCACTGCCCTTGCCTGAGAAATCAGAAAAACCGAAAAGGGACGGCATTGTGCCGTCCCTTTTCTCATGCCCGGAAATGTGCTATACTGGGCGCAGAGAGTATTTTTGCGGCGGTGCGCCGCACCGAGAAGAACGCCATCAAGGGAGGAAAACGCAATGGAAGCATCCAAGGTCTATTACACGGATTTCCGCTGTCCCATCGAGGTCAGCCTGCCGGAAAAGCTGCGCCGTCTGTGCATCGCCGCCGGCATCAAGGACATTGACATGGACGGCAAGTTCGTGGCCATCAAAATGCATTTCGGGGAGCTGGCAACCTGGCTTACCTGCGCCCCAACTACGCCAAGGCCGTGGCCGACCTGTGCAAGGAGCAGGGCGGTATGCCGTTCCTGACCGACTGCAACACCCTGTACCCGGGCAGCCGCAAGAACGCGCTGGAACACCTGACCTGTGCCCAGCTCAACGGCTTCTGGCCCATGACTACCGGCTGTCAGGTGCTCATCGCCGACGGCCTGCGCGGCACCGATGAGGTGGAGGTGCCGGTGCCGGGCGGCGAATACTGCAAGACCGCCAAGATCGGCCGTGCCATCATGGACGCGGATGTGTTCATCAGCCTGACCCACTTCAAGGGCCACGAGTCCACCGGCTTCGGCGGTGCCATCAAGAACATCGGCATGGGCTGCGGTTCCCGTGCGGGCAAGATGGAGCAGCACGCTTCCGGTCACCCAGCGGTGCAGGAGAGCCTGTGCCGCGGCTGCCACCGCTGCGCCAAAGAGTGCGGCTCGGACGCCATCTCCTACAACGAGAACAACAAGGCTGTCATTGATCAGGCAAAGTGCAAGGGCTGCGGCCGCTGCATCGGTGCCTGCAACTTTGATGCCATCTACTCTCAGTACGACAGCGCCAACGAGATGCTGGACCGCAAGATGGCCGAGTATGCCGCCGCCGTCTGCGCAGGCCGTCCCTGCTTCCACATTTCTCTGGTGCAGGACATCAGCCCCAACTGCGACTGCCACGGCGAGAACGATGCCCCCATCCTGCCGGATATCGGCATGTTTGCCTCCTTTGACCCGGTGGCACTGGATCAGGCCTGTGCAGATGCCTGCCTGAACGCCACCCCGCTGCCCAACAGCCAGCTGAGCAGCAATCTGGCCAAGCCCGGCTGGAACTGCCACCACGACAACTTCAAGGACTCGAACCCCAACATCGAGTGGAAGGCCACGCTGGAGCAGGCCGAGAAGATCGGCATGGGCACCCGCCAGTATGTGCTGAAAAAGGTGTAAACGCAAAAACAACAAAGGCGCTGACCGCACGCGGTCAGCGCCTTTTGCCATGCAGGGGGATAACGTTTACTCTTCGCCGTTCACAGCGGGCACGCAGCTGTCCAGCACACTCTGCAGGGCCTGCCAGTTCTTCAGGGTGCAGCCGGGCAGGGTGTCCGGGTCCAGGCCAGCGTCCGTGATGAGGTCGGTCATGCTCTCCTTGTCGCTGAGCAGGCTCAGTGCGTCCGGCTCGATCATGGTCCATGCCTCGGCAAAGTTCTCCTGATCGGCGGCAGACAGGCTGTCGTACCAGTTGTAGAAGGCATCCTGGATGGCCTCCGGCGTGCGGGAAGAGAGGTGTGCGCTCTCGGCCCACTGCAGCAGCGAGGCAGCCGCGATTACCGACTTGAGCGAGCAGCCGGAAACGCCGGGGCCCCAGCCCAGGCAGGGCGCAAAGGCGTCGGTGGTGCCGGTGATGGAGAACGCCGAGTTCTCGTCAAAGTTGCCGGGGTTCAGGCTGCCGGTGTTGGCCTGGGTGGTGGAGTCCGGCAGGGCGCTGTCGGACGTGGATGCCGATGCAGACGCGCTGTCCGATGCAGCGGACGCAGCGCTGGAAGGCTGCTCGCTGGAGGAAGATGTGCCGGAACATGCCGTGAACAGGCTGCACAGCAGCACTGCGCACAGTGCCAGAGCCAAAGGACGGATATATTTCAATTTCATAAGTCGATCCTCCGTTGGTCTTGCCCCGGCGGTGGGCCGGAGCTGCAGGAATGATACACCCTAAGTATACGTTGTGGGCCCGGCGTTGTCAATCGTTCCGCGCAGGACGAATTTCAAGCAGACCTGTGCAGGATATACAAAAATGCGGCTTGAATTTCGGACAGTTCAACGCATTGACATTTTCTGTGCTGGCTCGTATAATCAAAGCAGACAAGTGAATTTATCAGTGCGTGTAACTGTTCGATCAGGCATGAGCATCAGAGGGAATGCGGCAATGGCATCCCTTTGGTTCTTGTGCCCTTTTTCTTTTTCACAAAAGCTGCGGCATGGAAGCGGAGGAGTGCGGCGATGCAGGCTGTAAAGGTATTCAATAACAATGCGGTGTCGGTGGTCATGCCGGACGGCAGGGAAGCCATTCTCGTGGGCAACGGGCTTGGGTTTGGCCGCCGCCCGGGGGACGTGATCGACAAAAGCCGCGTTTCCAAGGTGTACTATGTGCAGAATGAATTGCAGACCAAGTTCCTCAAGATGCTGGATAACGTTACCCCGCAGGTGATGCAGGCCGCCGAGCGCATCTCGCTGGCGGCAGAAGAGCAGGGCATCCTGCTCAGCAGCAAAAGCACCATCTCGCTGGTGGATCACATCAGCTTTGCGCTGGAACGTGTGGAAAAGGGCACCTTTCTGCCCAACCTCATGCTCTCGGAGACCCGAATGCTGTACCCGAAGGAGTACGCGGTGGGGCAAAGGCACTGGAGCTTGTCCGGCAGTTCTGCGGCGTACAGCTGCCGGAGGACGAAGCGGGCTACATTGCCCTGCATCTGGTAGCCGGTGCGGCGGACGGTGCGCTGGCTTATGATACCGTAAAATTCGTCATGGCGGTCAAGGAGATCATCTGCGATACCTATCATTGTACCTTTGAGGAAGAGAGCCTCGAGACCATCCGCCTGACCGTGCACCTCAAGTTTCTGGCGGCGCGCATCCTGCGGCACACCCCGTGGCAGGACGCCGGGCTGGAATCCATGTACACGGTGCTTTTGCAGCGCGACAGCCGCAACGAGGTGTGCTTACAGCGCATCAATGCCTATCTGCGTCAGGAATTTGATTACGAGCTGGATCATCAGGAGCAGGTCTATCTGCTCATCCACCTGACCAAGATCGTAAGGTGTATCTGAAAACAAAGAAAATGACGAATATTTCGCAAGCACAAGCGGGATTTAAGGCAAACAGCCGCAGGAATCCTTTGTGGATTTCAAGGCTGTTTAACGCAAAATCCGGCTGTGCTTGTAGAAATAGACTAAATTTTCGACTTTTCAGACACACCATAGGATAAAACGCTTCAACAGGGCGTCCGGAAGCCCTGCGGAATAGAAATCATCCCCCCAAACAGTCAAGTCAAAAAGTGAGGAGTATTACACGATGAAAGAAAAAGTCATGAATGGCTTGGAAAAGTTCTCCAAAGCCATGCTCTCACCGCTGTCGTATATCTCGGCAGCAGGCCTGATCCTTGTGCTGGGCGCATTGCTTACCAGCACAAGCCTTAGCGCGATGATCCCTGTTCTGCAGTGGACCCCCCTCAAGCTGCTGGGACAGCTGATCTACAACTGCATCATGGTCATCATCAACAACCTCAGCCTGATGTTCTGCGTGGCATCGCAGCGGCGCTTGCCAAAAAGAACAAGCAGCAGGCTGCCATCATCGGCCTGATGAGCTACTTTATGTACCTGACCGCCGGCAACGTCACGCTGACCCAGCTGGGCATGCTGGCCGAGGCTGATCCTATGGTGGGTCTGTACGGCACCGGTCAGTCCACCGTGTTCGGCATCCAGACGGTGGATATGGGCGTGTTCGGCGGCATCCTGCTGGGTCTGGTCTGCGGCTGGGTGTACAACCGCACCTGTGAAAAGCAGTTCAAGGGCATCATCACCCAGATCTACTCCGGCAACCGCTGGTCCTTTACCTGCATGGTGGTCTTTTCCATCCTGTTCGGCTTTGGTTCCTGCTTCTTCTGGCCGCCGGTGCAGAACGTCATCAGTGCACTGACCGATCTGATCGCCACCTCCGGCAACTTCGGCCTGTTCCTGTACGGCTTTTTGGAGCGCTTCCTCATCCCCACCGGCCTGCACCACCTCATCTACACCCCCTTCCAGTTCTCTGCACTGGGCAACAGCCTGACCGTGGGCGATGCCACCTACACCGGCTCCTATATCGTAATGATGATGGAGTACAGCATGGGTCTGCCCTTCTCGGACGGCATTGTGTGGATGTACACCGGCTTTACCAAGACCTCGGCTACTTTGGCATCGTGGCGGCCTTCATCTTCTGCGCCCGCAAGGAGAACCGCAAAAAGACCGCTGCCGTTCTGGTGCCGCTGGCCTTTACCGCCTCTCTGGCTTCCATCACCGAGCCGCTGGACTTCATGTTCTGCTTCACTGCCCCCATCCTGTGGGTGGCGCACGCCTGCATCTCCGGTCTGTTCATCGTGCTGCTGCACACCTTCCATGTCACCGGCTTTACCACCAACCTCCTTGGCTCGGTGCTGATGAACCTTTCTGCCGGTGCAGATAAGACCAACTATCCCATCCTGTACCTGCTGGCGCTGTGCCAGATCGCCGTGTACTTTGTGGTGTTCACCCTGCTGATCAAGACCTTTAACATCCACACCCCCGGCCGGGAAGAGGTGAGCACCGAGACCGCTAAGAGCGCAGCACCCGCCAAGAAGGCAAGCGTGAAGAACGCTGCGAGGTGCAGTGCGTCATTGATGGTCTGGGCGGCAAGGAGAACATCCTGTCGGTGGACAACTGCTTCACCCGCCTGCGGGTAAACATCAAGGACCCCGCAAAGCTCAACGAGGAAAGCATCAACCAGCTGCCGAACAGCGGCATCGTGAAAAAGGGAACCGATATCCAGATCGTTTACGGTCTGCAGGTAGCCGATATCAAGCGTGCCGTGGAGGCACAGCTGGAAAACCAGTAAATCGTTTTACCGTGCCCCGGCGGAATGCGCCGGGCAAACCTGAAATACAAAAAGGAGCGTTTATACTATGGTCATTACCATTGCTGGCGGCGGTAGTACTTTTACCGCCGGTATCGTCAAATCCATCGCCCTGCGCCGGGAAGAACTGGAAGTGGACGAGATCCGTCTGTTCGATATCAACAAGGAGCGGCAGGACAAGGTGGCCGTTGTGGTGGACTGGGTCCTGCACAAGGAGCTGAATACCGACATCAAGCTGGTGGTCACCACCGATGTGCAGCAGGCTTACACCGATACCTCTTTTGTGTTTGCCCAGATGCGCGTGGGCGGCTACGCCATGCGGGAGCAGGACGAAAAGATCCCCCTGCGCCACGGCTGCGTAGGACAGGAGACCTGCGGCTGCGGCGGCATGGCTTACGGAATGCGCACCATCTTCCCCATGATCAAGCTGATCGACGACGTGGAAAAGTATGCCAAGAAGGACTACTGGATCCTGAACTACTCCAACCCCGCCGCCATCGTATCCGAAGCCTGCCGCAAGCTGCGCCCGAAGGCACGGATCATCAACATCTGCGATATGCCCATCGCCATCATTGACGTGGTGGCAGCTGCCATGGGCATCCAGAACAAGAAGGAGATCGTTTACGATTACTTTGGCCTGAACCACTTCGGCTGGTTCACCTCCATCCAGTACCGCGGCGAGGATCTGATGCCCAAGCTGCGCGCCTACATCAAGGAGAACCAGATCCTTCTGCCGGAAAGCTACCTCAAGGGCATGGGTGCTCTGACTTCCTCCGCCAGCCAGAACCGCCACACCAAGGGCAGCTGGTACTATGTGTGGAAGGGCGAGTACGAGATCATGGAAAACTTCCCGGAGTACCTGCCCAATACCTACCTGAACTACTATCTGCAGGCCAAGGAGTTCGTGGAGCATTCGGACCCGAACCACACCCGCGCCAACGAGGTGGAGGAGACCCGCGAAAAGAACCTGTTCGACGGCATCGACCACTACCTCAAGACCGGCGAGGTGGACGCCAACACCTTCTATGCCGGCAGTCACGGCGACTGGATCGCAGATCTTTCCGCTGCGCTGAAGAACGACACCAAGGCACGCTTCCTCATCATCACCGAGAACCGCGGTGCGATCCCCAATATGCCCTATGACGCAATGGTGGAACTGCCCGCCTACATCGGCAAGAACGGCCCGGAGGTCATTGCCCGGGACAACATCCCGCTGTTCCAGCAGGGTCTGATGATGCAGCAGCTCAACAGCGAAAAGCTGCTGGTGGAGGGCTGCGTGGAAGGCAGCTACGAGAAGGTGTTGCAGGCCTTTACCCTGAATAAGACTGTGCCCAGCATGAACGTTGCCAAGGCCATTCTGGATGATATGATCGAAGCCAACAAGGGCTACTGGCCGGAGCTGCACTGAGCAGCCGGCTTTCCCGCCGCCGCAGGCATTGCCGCCTGCGGCGGCTTTTTTGTACGCATTGACCTTTGCAGAGCAAGGGCTTATAATGAGTAGAACCAGTAAAAGCGAAAGGAAGCATCCCCATGCAAAACAAAGCATTTTCCATGGAAGATCTGTTTGCGTTTCTGAACGCCGGAGTCAGCGCGTTCCACTCCACGGCCGCCGCCGCGGCCATTCTGGAAGCCGAGGGCTACCGGAACTGCCCGGAGAGCGCGGCATGGCACCTTGTGCCCGGCGGCAAATACTACACCACCCGCAACGGCTCGGCCATTCTGGCCTGGCGGATGCCCAAAGGCCCGCTCACCGGCTGGCACGCCGCAGCCAGCCACAGCGACTCGCCTACCTGGCGCATCAAGACGCTGGACGGGGCCGACCACGGCTTTGCCCGCGCCGAGGTGGAGGGCTACGGCGGTATGCTGATGTCCACCTGGTTCGACCGGCCCCTGAGCGTGGCAGGCCGCCTGCTGGTGCGCACCGCCGACGGCGTGGAGAGCCGTCTGGTGCACCCGGAGCGGGCACTGGCCTGCATCCCGAACCTGTGCATCCACTTCAACCGGGAGGCCAACACCGGCCTGAACTACAACCCCCAGGTGGACCTGCAGCCCATCTTCGGGGCCGAGGGCGGCAGCCTGAAGGACACCCTTGCCGCCGAAGCCGGGGGAAAGGCAGAGGACATCCTGGCCACCGACCTGGTGCTCTGCATCACCGAAAAGGCCCAGCGTGTGGGCCTGCAGGGCGAATATTTCATGTCCGGCCGCATCGACGACCTGGAATGTGCCTATGCCACCCTGTATGGTTTCCTGCAGGGGCGCGGTGAGGAAGCAGGCCGCGGCGACATCTGGGTGATGTTCGACAACGAGGAAGTGGGCTCTTCCAGCCGGCAGGGCGCACAGGGCAGCCTGATGAGCGATGTGCTGGCCCGCATTGAGGAGAGCCTTGGTGTGACGAAGGAACAGAGCATCCGCGCCCGCACCAACTGCCTGCTGCTCAGCGCCGACAACGGCCACGCCATCCATCCCAACCACCCGGAAAAGAGTGACCAGAAGCTGCCGGTGAACATGGGCGGCGGCGTCATCCTCAAGTACAATGCCCGCCAGACTTACACCACCAGCGGCCTGACCGGTGCCGCCTTTACCGCCATCTGCGAAAAGGCCGGGGTGCCGGTGCAGACCTTTGCCAACCGTGCCGATGTGGCGGGCGGCAGCACCCTGGGCAACCTGCTGGGCCGCCAGATCCTGATGCCCATGGTGGATATTGGCGTGGGCCAGCTGGCCATGCACTCGGCGATGGAAACGGCCAGCTGCAAGGATGCGGAATATCTGGCCAATGCCTGCGCGGCCTACTACAACACCCCCATCTTCCAGCCGGAGGACGGGCAGTGGAAGCTGGGCCTGTGAGCGGGGCGGTGGTCGGGCGCTTTGCGCCCAGCCCCAGCGGGCGGCTGCATCTTGGCAATCTGGCCTGCAGCCTGCTGGCCTGGCTCAGTGCCAAAAGCCAGGGCGGCCGCATCGTGCTGCGCATCGAGGATCTGGACGCCGAGCGCTGCCCGCGCATTTACGCGGACCTGCTGGAGCAGGACCTTGCATGGCTGGGTCTTGTGTGGGACGAGGGCGGCAGCACCGGCGGCCCCCACGGGCCTTACTACCAGAGCGAATGCGCGGACATCTACACCGGGCAGTACAAAAAGCTGGAAGCGCAGGGCCTTGTGTACCCCTGCTTCTGTTCCCGCGCCCAGCTGCACGCGGCCAGTGCGCCCCACACCTCGGACGGCAATGTCATCTATCCCGGCACCTGCCGGGACCTGACCGCCGCCCAGATCGCCGAAAAGCGCAAAAAGAAGGCCCCGGCCTACCGGGTGCGGGTGCCGGACGAGGAAATCACCTTTTTGGACGGCTGCATGGGCCCCCACACGGAGAACTTGCTGCGGGACTGCGGCGACTTTTACCTGCGCCGGGCGGACGGCGTGTTCGCCTATCAGCTGGCCGTGGTGGTGGACGATGCCCGCATGGGGGTCACCGAGGTGGTGCGCGGGTCGGACCTGCTGTCCTCCACGGCGCGGCAGCTGTACCTGTACCGTCTGCTGGGCCTGCAGGCTCCAACCTTTGCCCACTGCCCGCTGCTGCTGGCCCCGGACGGGCGGCGGCTGTCCAAGCGGGACGGGGACCAGAGCCTGGAGAACCTGCGGGAAAAATACACCGCGCAGGAGATCGTGGGCAAGCTGGCCTATGCCTACGGCCTGCAGCCGGAACCGGCGCCCTGCACGCCGGAAAGCCTCATCCCAGGTTTTTCCTGGGCAAAGGTGCCCAAGCAGGACGTCTGCCTGCCGGAGGGGCTGTTCTGAATCAAACTACAACAAAGGGCGGAAGCGCACGTTTTCGGTGCGCTTCCGCCCTTTTGCTTTGTGGGTCACTGCCCGGCGGTTTCCGGGCGGGGCATTCTGAAGGGATCCGTTTAAGCGTGCCAGATCTGCGGCTGTTCGCTGCGCTCGGCGGCGCGGTTGAACAGGGCATCCAGCACCAGTGCCAGCAGGGCACCCAGCACCACGTCGATGCAGCTGTGCTGCTTGAGCAGCATGGTGGAACACACGATGGAGAAGCACAGCACATCGGCAGCCGGACGCATCCAGCGGCGGCGGGGCTCCTCAAACAGGCGGCAGCGGTGGTAGGCCAGCATCAGGGTCATCGAGTTGAACACATGGATGGACGGGCACACGTTGGTGGGGGTGTCGGTGCGGTACAGCATCCGAACGGCACGGGCAAAAAGATCGGTGCCCGGCACATAGTAGGGGCGCAGGTCCAGCCCGGTGGGCAGGATCACATAGCAGGCCAGTGCGATGGTCATACCGCCGAACAGCGGCAGGCACAGCCGCCAGAAGTCCTCCCGCGGGGCCTTCCACAGCAGGTAGAACAGGGTGAAGGGGATCCATGCGAACCATGCAAAGTAGGGCAGGATGGCGTATTTGCAGAAGGGGATCAGATCGTCCAGCCGGCAGTGCACCAGCAGGACACGGGGCATGGAGATCTGCGTCTCCAGAAAGTTGAAAGCGGAAAGATACAGCAGAAAATACAGCGCCATGAACCCGATGGGGTGGCGCACAAACCAGTTGCGTTTCATGGGAAAAAGCCTCCTTTTTGCGACAGGGCAAACTCTTAGCATTCAAAGATTATACGCCCACGTTGTTGCGAAAACAAGAAGGAAAGGTGACAACTTTGTCAAAAAACGCACGATTTATTTGTAGAATCTGCGTAAAATTGGCACCCAAAAGAACCTTCTGACTACAATACGATCCAGCGCGGCGTTTTCCTGCACAGGGCAAAAAAGAAAAACCGCCCGCACCCCGCAAAGGGTGCAGACGGCTTGGAAAACACAGGGGGTCAGATGACGCTCTGTTCCATCCACCGGCCCCGTGCAAAGCGCACGAAGAAGCACAGCGAGCGGAACACCCAGTCCAGGAACATGCCCATCCAGATGGAGAGCAGACGGCCGTGGAAGCCCAGCACCATCACATAGCAAAAGCCCACCCGGAACACCCACATGGAAAGGATGCTCACGGCCATGGTAAACCGGGCGTCGCCGGCGGCGCGCAGGATGTTGGGCAGGGTGAAGCTGGACGGCCAGAAGAACAGGGACACAAAGTTGAACCACACCATCACCTGCAGGGCCATGGTCTGTGCCTCCGGCGAGAGGTTGAACAGGGAAATGGCGAACCGGTTGGCAAACAGGAAGGCAGAAAGGTTCATGACCCAGGCACCGCAGTAGGCGGTGAGCAGCAGGCGGCGGGAGTAGTACACGGCCTGCTCCTTCTCCCCGGCGCCAAGGCACTGGCCCACCACGGTCAGGGCGGCCATGCCCACGGCGTTGGCCGGGATGTTCAAAAAGGTGGTGGTGGTGTTGGCCACGGCGTTGGCCGCAATGGCGGCCGTGCCCAGCGTAGAGGTCAGGCTGGACACCGACAGCTTGCCGATCTGGAACATGCCGTTCTCGATGCCGGCGGGGATGCCCACCCGCAGGATGCGGCGGATGAGGCCGCCGTCCGGTGCAAGGGCCCGCAGGCCGTCCACCCGCAGGGGGCAGGCGGGCTTCTGCAGCAGGTACAGCACCACCACGCAGGCCACGGCGCGGGACACCAGACTGGCCAGCGCCGCGCCCATGACCCCCATGCCGAAGCCGAAGATCAGCACCGCGTTGCCGCCGATGTTGATCACATTCATCACCAGGCTGGACAGCATGCTGATCTTGCTGTTGCCCTGCGCCCGGAACAGCGCCGCACCGGCGTTGTACAGGCCGATGAAGGGGTAGCTCAGCGCCGAAAGCAGGAAGTAAGTCTCAGCGTAGCGCATCACGTCGGCGTCAATGGAGCCGAAGATGCCCCGCAGGATGGCGTGGCGGCCCACTACGACCACGGCGGCCACCACCAGGCTGAAGCTGGCCAGCACAAACAGGATCTGTGCGGCGGCGGCCTTGGCGTTTTTGGGCTCCCGGTGGCCGATGTACTGACTGGTGACCACGGCACCGCCGGTGGCAAGGGCGCTCATCACCTGGATCATCAGGGTGTTGAAGCTGTCTACCAGGCTCACGCCGGACACGGCGGCCTCGCCCACCGAGGACACCATCAGGGTGTCGGCCAGGCCGATGGTCACGCTCAGGGCCTGCTCGGCGATGAGCGGCAGCAGCAGTGCCACCAGCGCCTGCCGGGTAAAAAGCGGGTTGGTTGGTTTTTGGGTGCTTGTCATGACTTCCTCCGGGTTTTGTGCACAGGTTCGTAAGCGATACCCCTATCATACCGCGCCGGTGTCGGAAATACAAGGGGTTGTATACAAGAAATCCGGAGCAGGCCTGCAGGATCAGGTGAATTCCCGGCTGGGTGTCAGGTCTTTGCCGTAATACACGGCGTAGTCGTAGGGGATGGGCGGCTCGTAGGCGGTCTTGTCCGGGTACTTTGCCAGCATATCGGCCTGCAGGTTTGCGGGGCTGAAAGGCCGCCCGGCGCTCAGGGTGTCGGCGCACACACTGTTCCACACCGCCTCGGAGAAGGCCGAGCAGTTGTAGTAAGCGGACCAGTGATCCGCACGGCTCAGGCCCCGGTTCAGCACCGCCAGCTGGTCGGCATCCAGCGAGGTCTGCATGGCGTAAAGGTGGTAATAATAATCGGGAATGTAATACATATAATAGCTTTCCAGCTCATACCAGATGCCGGAATGCTCATTGCGGTTGCCGCGGGTGCCGATGGTCAGGGACTTGCCCGGGGCAATGAGCAGCCCGCCCACAGCGATATCGCTGTCCGAGACATTGGTCACCGACACAAAAGCATGGCCGCTGGCGTTGATGGAGGCATCGCCCTTGTCATCCGACATGGTGTAGATACGCAGCACGGCCACGGAACCCTCTGCCGGGGCAGCACCGTAGATGTCGGCCGGGGACTTGCGGCTGGCCTGCTCAAAGACATAAGGCCCGCCAAAGTTGGTGGTAAAGCCTTTTACGTCCCGCAGAAAGGCATCCCGGCCGGTCAGGTCGGTGACCGTTTTGTCCTCTTTCGCGGCGGGCTGGGCGGGCTTTGCCTCCTGTGCAAAGGCCGGCAGGCAGAGGCAGAGGGTCAGGGCCAGCACGGCAAACAGAGTGCGGAGCATTTTTTTCATGGGAACGTCCTCCATTATTCGATGAAATGTTGTAAAATTTTGGGGAATGCTGCTGTGCAACAGCATACGGTTTTTGCCGCAGCTTGTCAAGATGCATCGCAAATGCCGCAAAAAAGAATGAAGCTGGGTGCGTTTGCTCTACTTTACCCCCGCAGATAATTGTGCTAAAATAAATCCACAGCCTGTGTGTTCGTGCAGGGAGCACACGGCCGTACAACATGATAAGAAGCAGACCCGAAAAAAGGGGGAGAATTATGCCCAAAACAGCCCATAAAGTCGTGGTCATCGGGCACCGCAACCCGGACACCGACTCCATCTGCTCGGCCATTGCCTATGCAGAGCTGAAAAACAAGACCAGCGATCTTGTCTGCGAGGCCCGCCGCGCCGGCAAGATGAACCAGGAGACCGAATTCGTGCTCAAAAAGTTCGGGGTCAAGCCGCCGCGCATGTGCACCGATGTGAACCCCAAGATCCGCGATGTGGATTACCGCGAGATGCCCGGCATCCCCGGCACCACCAGCCTGCGCAAAGCATGGGAGATCATGCGCGACAAGCAGATTGACACCCTGCCGGTCACCAGCCCGGACAACGAGCTGGAGGGCGTGATCACGGTCAAGGACATCGCCACCGCCAACATGGACGTGTTCGACACCGGCATCCTGGCCAAGAGCCAGACCACCTACCGCAATATTCTGGAAACGCTGGGCGGCACCATGGTGGTGGGCCGCGAGGACGACGTGTGCACCACCGGCCACATCCGCATCGGCACCGCTACGCCCGAAATGCTGGAAAATACCGTGGAAAAAGGCGACATCGTCATCCTGACCAACCGCTACGAAAGCCAGCTGTGCGCCATTGAAAAAGAAGCGTCGCTGCTCATCATCTGCAACGGCTCCAAGG
>ENA-OQDM01000802-OQDM01000802.1-human-gut-metagenome-genome-assembly--contig:-NODE-802-length-15443-cov-1.793615_pt1 | contig 15443 bp, 16 predicted proteins | sample MGYA00242772_ERZ504605 | MGnify/ENA primary metagenome ERZ504605 (study PRJEB26092, sample SAMD00036348) | human gut metagenome | host: Homo sapiens | study: EMG produced TPA metagenomics assembly of... | reverse complement strand
ATTCAGATATCGTTCCATATTTTCCATACAGATGTTCCAGATCATATCCTGGACTTCAGCGTTTCCACCGAAACTCGGGCCTGCAATGTGTGGAGTGATAAGGACGTTTTCCATATTCCAAAGAGGTGATGTCTCCGGCAATGGTTCTGTTTCAAATACATCCAGGACCGCTCCTTTTAAGTGGCCTTCCTCCAGTACTCTGATCAGGTCTTCTGTTGGAATGAGGCTTCCTCTTCCTACATTAACCAGAATTGCATCTTTTTTCATGGAATACAGCCGTTCGTAATTCAGAAGGCCTTTTGTTTCCGGTGTTCCCGGGAGACAGCCGATCACAATATCCGCTTTCTGAAGCTGCTGATCCAGCGCTGTCAGATCATATACCTCATCAAACTCTTTCATCTGCTGCAAATGCTCCGGGACTGCAGTTCTTTTTTATTCCAGTCACATGCGTTTCAAACGCTTTCATTCTATGGGCAATATTTCTTCCTATATCCCCTGTTCCCAGGATGAGAATGTTTTTTCCATATATGGTTTCTGATGATCGATTCTGTACCCAGAGGTGTTTCTGTTTGTTCTTCCAGTAGTTCGGAAGTTCACGGTACAGCGCAATGATATTCCCGATCACATATTCTGATATGATCTTTCCAAAAGCGCCGGAAGCATTGGTTAATGTAACTCCTGTCGGGAATGCTTTCATTTTTGTATATTTGTCCGCACCGGCCCAGGTCAGCTGGATCCAGCGAAGATTTTCTGCTTTCAGGATTTCTTCTTCCTCTGGCTCTCCGATCACTACTTCTGCTGCTGCGATCGCATCCTCAGTTTCTTTGCCCTGAAATGTAAATTCGCACTGATCTCCGAATTTTGTTGCAAACTGATTTTGAATTTCTGCATTGCATTGTGGTTTTAGTAAAACTTGTATTTTTTTCATGTTTTTCTCCGCAAATCATCTTTATCAGCTATATCCTACCATAATTAACAGCCATCTGCTATTATTTTCTGTTATTTCTGCCGCTGATACCTGGTCACTGCCAGGATCATGCAGACAAAAACTACCGCAAACATAGCTTCCAGTCCAATGCCTTTCCACACCGATACAGCTGCCTCACCTGTTAGGTGGCTATAACTTCCAAGAGTCTCATTTACGTTTTCATACCAGTACACAGGAAGAAACTGAGACACCTTCAGGACGTTTCTGTCCATAATGTTCATGGGAACAAACACACCACACAGAAAGCACATTCCAAGAGACAGGATATTTGCGATCCCGCTTAACATGTTGCTGTTTTTTACAAAAAGACCGATCAGATAGGAAAGTGAAAGTGCCACTGCCATCATTACCAGAGTGTTCAGTACATAGTATCCGAAATTTTCTGAACTGAGAAATGTTTTTCCATACATAAGGATAGCTCCAGCCATACCGATTCCCCATAAGCCCCCACCCATCACAAACATGGCCAAAAGCCTTCCAGACTCTGTCGTCTTGCAGAGATCGCAGATGCCTGCATTCTCTTTGGTATATCGTCTTTTTTGAAAGCCATCAACACGTAGCCCATCACATAGCAGAGTAATGCAAGAAACAGATATGGAATATATCGGAAATAATAGAGCCATCCGGACGTACCACTGTTTTCATCTGTATCCAGCATGGTGACTTCTCCTCTTTTTTCATCCAAGATTGCTGTTGCCGCTTCCTTCTGGGAAAAACCGGCTTTCAGATATGTCCGCATTGTATTCAGGCAGCTCTCCAGTTGCTGATCCACATAATATGCCGAGTAAGATCCGGGCACCTTTGTCACAGAAATGCTCTCTCCGTTTACCATACAGTTCTCATAAAAATCCTCAGGAATCACCACGATGTACTCCACATTTCTGTAAAAAAGCTCTTCCTGAAGCTTCTCCCTGTTATCCTCCAGCATGGTCACGTGATGCGTACCTTCAAGCCATTTTACCAGTCCTTCTGCAAGTGGTCCGTTGTCTTTATCCACCACTCCGATCTTTATTTTTTCGCTTTCATAGCTGGTATAAGTTTCCTTACCGGCCGCTGCCTGAAGTGCCATTGTCACTCCGAAAAAAATGCCCAGATACAGGAGGATCAGACCTGTATTTTTTTTCATGATCCTCATATAGCCTTTAAATACTGTCATAACGTTCCCTCCTGACCATGAAAAAGGATGCCATCACCAGCACCACGCACATTACCGCCAGTGTGATCAGATTTCTATAGTATCTGGTCATATCATCATATACATTGATACAGTAAAACGCATCTGAGATCAGTGATGCAGGATTGATCCGGTTCACAAACGGAACACTTTTTTCCACGATATCCTTCATATTTCCGTTCATCAGTCCGGCAAGAAAGCTGCTTACCATAGAGATTCCAAGCATGAGCCGATTCTGACGCCTTCCTGCATTTTTCCAAAGCTGCCTATAAACATTCCCATAGATACACCGATGAGACTTCCGAAAAAAGATACCACCAGCATTTTTCCCATCTGTCCCTGAAAATCCAGATTGAGAATATACCGGAGATACAGGATCAAAATGATCACATCCATATAGCCCAGAGCAAAAGATGTCAGCTGGTCTGTAAGGATCAGCTTCAGCTTGTGAGTCGGCGTTACACACCGTCTGGCTGCCAGAGGTGTGATATTGGCCTGGATCCCGATCGCAGAGCCAAAGCCAATGAAACATCCGTACAAGCAGGCCATAGCGATCAGTGCGTAAAAGAACTGCATATTTCCGTCAATGGTCCGACCACCAAGAGATACCTCCTTTACCAGGCTGTCGGAACTTAACAAGGGTTTCATGGTTTCCATATCCATCTGCGGATTTTTTTTCATGATATTGGTGATGGTCGTTCTGGTGTTTTCGCAGCTGTCGAGAACTGTCTGAAGGATACTTTCTTCTATTCCGGTTCCTGCTACTGTAAGGGAAGGCTCTTTTCCCACATAATAAATCCCTTCTACTTTTTTATCCTGCAGTGCTTCCAGCGCTTCCTTTTCCGACATTTCTTCTGCTTTTAAAAGATCCGGACTGCTTTTTTCCACTTCATCCAGATAGGTCATAAAAAACGTATCCGCAGAAGCTTCCTTCACCACTGCCACCGGAACCGTCTGAAAATCTGCTTCATTGATATTTCCGAATGCAAAATAGAAAAAAGTTCCAAGCACAAGCGGAAAGACAAGCGGCCAGAATACAATGTTAAAATTCCGGATCTTGGAAAGAAAACTGTATTTCAGTAAATGCAACATCTCCCATCCCTCCTAATCTCTTAGCTGTTTTCCGGTGATCTCCAGAAAGACATCATTTAATGTAGGCAGTTCGGAAAAGACTCTTCCAAAAGAAATATCCTGGCTTTGCAGATAATTAAGAAGACGGATCAGGTTATGCTTCGCATCGGTACAGCGCACGACCAGCACCTGTTTTTCATACTGCACATCAAACACATGCTCCAGTGTGCGGATATCCCGGAGATTTTTTTCTTCCAGGGCAATGGCTTCTACGGTGATGGTCTCTCCTGTTTTGATCATCTGCTTCAATTCTTCCTTTGTTCCCTGAGCGATGACTCTTCCGTGATCCATGATGGCGATCCTGGTACAGATCTGCTCCACTTCTTCCATGTAATGGGATGTGTAGATAATGGTGGAGCCCTGGTGGTTCAGCGTCTGGATCTCTTCCAGGATCTTGTTTCTGCTCTGTGGGTCTACAGCTACCGTCGGCTCATCCATAATGATCAGTCTTGGCTTGTGGGCGATCCCGCAGGCAATGTTCAATCTTCGTAAAAGGCCCCCGGAAAGCTTCTTCGGGTACATTTTGCAGAAATCTTCAAGACCTGTAAATTCAATGGCATCCTCCACCAGCTCTTTTCTCCGTTTCTTATCTCTTATGTAAAGGCCACAGAAATAATCGATATTTTCCTGCACTGTCAGCTCATCAAAAACGGCTACATTCTGAAGGACGATCCCGATCTGTTCCTTGAGCTTATAGCTGTCCGGCTTCATCTCTCTCCGAATATTTTTATTTCACCTCTGTCATATTTCAGAAGTGACAAAAGGCAGTTGATGGCCGTTGTCTTTCCCGAGCCGTTTCTCCCTAGATACATACTGAGTTTTCTCTACTACTATCCCCTCACTCAATATCGGTACTATAACTATACCTTACCGTGTTACGGTATCCAGCATCATTAAGCTCCTTAAGGAGCTGTTTTTCTCTGCCATGAGCTGGATGTACTCATCTTTCTCATAGATTTCCTGTGTTTCAATTTCAAACCCATCAAACCTAGAGCTAAGATCTCCCTCCTTAGCCTCCTCATGGATCTCTTTGATACCTGTATTTACATATACATGGTAATCATCAATCTCAAGAGGCTTTACGCTCTCCGCTGTAGTTCTTACGTTTGCAAATTTCTGCATTACCTTTTACCTCCTTTAAGTAATAATTGTGCATATACTCTACATTAGGCTCTACATATTTCTGGTATAGCCTAAAGCTATCACAATGCTGTAGCCAGCCCACATAGCTATTAAATGAGCACCACTCACTATAAGTAGGGCTCACATTGTTTTCTCTTTTACTGGAGATGCTAAGCATCCTACGCTTAAATGTTTTGCAAGTCGATTTTCTGAGTAAGGTATACTCTCCGAAAAATCTATAGCCTACAAAATCTACACCTCTTACCTTAGTAGGAAATACCTGCCAGTTATGCTTAAGCACCTGCTTAAGATTTACCGCCATAAACTCATCTAACTCTCTTTTGAGTTTGTGTAATTCCTCTTTACTGCTACCGAAAATAACCATATCATCCATGTATCTAAAGTAGTACTTAACGCCCTTAACCTCTTTGAGCCAGTGATCTACTACAGATAGATTAAAATTACCGTCATACTGGCTAACATAGTTTCCAATAGGAATACCTACGCCATCCACAAATTCTCTAGGAGCCTCATCTCCTAACTGTGTAATATATTTGCGGATCGCTCTTAAAAGGTTATCGTGCCTCTTTCCCAGCATCTCCGCTACTTCTTTACTTGTAATCGTCATATAAAAAAGTACCTCCTTTTCCGATTTACTTAACCTAATCAGAAAAAGAGGTAACATTTAGAGAAATTTTTATTATTTTTTCTTACTTAAATCAAAAATAGAGATTTTATCATTCTCTGAGTTAATTCTGGTATTAGTATCTACCACAATTTTATTATCTAAGATACCTGCTACAAGCCTCTGTATAATCTCTAACTCTCCCATCTCATGTAAATAAATAGGGTACACATCTCCCTCATCTGTAAGATATACAGGGATGATCCGCCCCTTAGGTACTCCTCCTTTAGAAACCATAATCTTTCTCTCCTCCTTTATCCTTTTCTCCATCTGGTTTATCGTCCTTTTTATCCTCTGTACTCTCCTCTGGATTTTCACTAAGGAGAGGCTTAAGGTATCCTGTGTTTACTTCCCAGATCATAAGCACCTCTTTGTTATTGATACCATATCTGTTTTTCTTAACACTGATCTTAAGAGTGCCATCTATCACGGATAGAGATAATACTCTTGTGGCGTTCTGTCCTACACCGTCACTCTCTGCCAGATCATGGAGCTCTGGGCTCTCCCCTTTTTTACGGTTCTTAACTGCCTCACGGTTAGCCTGTGCCATAAGGAGTACAGGCTTTTTAAGCTCCTTACTCATCAAAAAGAGATCCTCTGAGATATTGTTATAAGCTATTCTAGGTATATCCGCCCTACGCTTATCACTCATAAGAGAGAGCTGATCTATTACAATCATATCCGCCCCATGCTTAATAGCTAAACTCTTAATCTCATCTACATTAGGCTTACGCCCCTCAAAATCATCTGGAGTAACTACGATAAATCCGCTCTTTTGCTGGAGCTGTGTTATGTACTTCTCATAATCCTCCTGTAAGTACTTTGCTCCGTCTGTATCTGGTTTCTTTCCCAGAGTACCAGATCCGTTAAGGAGCCCCATATTGCTAAAGTGCTTATTGAGAGTATCAAAACGAAAACCAACCATAGCGGTACTCATTTCTCCAGAGTACATAAGGATCTTATAACCCATGTTCCACGCCATAGTAGCAAAGTACTCTCCGATCCATGTTTTACCTACGTTAGTACGCCCTGTGAGCACTACCAGATCCTCTCCCCAGAGCCAGCCATTAGTAATCTCATCCAGCTTAGGGATACCTGTAGGAATACCTATAAGCCCCTTTACCTCACAACGCTTTTTATACTCTGTAAGGCGATCTCCAGCGTTAGAGATAATATCATAGCCATCTTTATTCCTGCTCACTGGTACGGATTTCTCCAGCTTTTCTATCTCCTCTTTGAGGTACTGGATAGCCTTAATACTATCCTCTTTTACTACCTTTGCTGTATCCTCAATCAGAGGCACCAGCTTAGTATATGTGTAAGCCTCTTTGAGCTTATATACTAAGTAATCTGTACTCTCTGTAACCTCCAGCATTTGAAAATCTTTGAACCTGCCTAAAAAGGTTAGTTTATCTGGCATCTGCTTATAGCTGTTGTAATGCTCTATGATAAAATGGATCTCATCCTTACAGGTAAGAAACATCTCCTCTACTACTCCGTTAGAGTGGAGGATCTCCAGATCTGGAGCATCTAATACCTTACAGAGTAGCTCTGCTCAATCATATTAGCCATTTATAATCCCCTCCTATCTCCGCTTGTAATTTCTACTACCTGTGAGGATCCTAATACTCTACTGGCTATCCGATCTCCTAACTCGCCCCTAAGCTCCTCTGGAGAGAGGTTACTGGTATAGATCGTAGTGAGATTATTAGATACTCTGGTATTTATAATACTTACCATCCTCTCCCTTACCCAATCTGTTACCCTCTCTGCTCCTATATCGTCTATTATAAGGAGCCTACAGGTTTTTATCATTCTGAGTATCTCATCAAACTCTGGATCTTTGTTATCATAGTTATCTCTGAGATCTTCTAAGAAAGTGGGGAGAAAAATATATAGCCCCTCATTTTCCAGCCCTGTATTAAAAGCTATCTTTCTGAAAAAGTAACTCATAATCTTACAAGCCCATGAAGTTTTACCATTCCCTGTACTCTTTCCCCAGATATATAAACCTCTGCCCTCATCTACCATACTGAGCACATCATTTTTATACTTATCCAGCTTTGTAAACGCCTCCAGATCCTCTCCATTCTCTGGCTTAAGAGCGATAGTATAACGGTATCTCTCTGGGATCCTGCTTAAATTGTATAAAGCTCTAAGTACTCTGTAGCCTCCGCATACATCACTATCTAAGTTTTTATATCCGATTACTTTATAGCCTCCGAAACCTCCCATAGTACAATAGGCATTTCTAAAACTATAAAAGGATCTCCTCTCTACTCCCAGCCATGTAAGGATATTCCACAGATCCTCCGCTTTATTCATCGGAGTACCAGATAATCCTATCTTAACTGGAGCTTTCAAAAATCTAAGAGCTTTTCCCTGTTGAGAGCCTCCGTTTTTAGCCTTATGGATCTCATCCACAATAATAGCCCCTATATATCCATCCTTAATCCCCAGATAGAGAGCATCCTGTATTTTCTCATTTCTGAGGCTCTCAATATTGATAACCCCAAAATAAGAGGAGCCTCTGTACCAGTCATTTAGCTGTTGTACTCTAACATCCATTGTCTTACCGTCTACCATTACACAGCCCTCGTTAGATGGATCTGGATCTCTTTCTCCCAGTTATATTTTACAGAGTTTACTCCGCATACAATAAGGGTTTTAATAAGCTCTTTCTTTCTGGCTACACAAATATCAATACTCTCCTTTGTCTTGCCTAAGCCCTGCTCATCTCCGATAAGTAAAGAGTTTTTCTCCATGCCATAATTAAAAGCCTCGATCTGATGAGGGAGGGGAGCTGTTTTAAAATCAAAATCTCTTACAGGCTTAATACCCTTTAGCCTCTCCTGTGTAGCCTCTCTTTTATCCTCGATCTCCTTAGTATTGAGGGCTTGTACTACAGCCTCCTCACTTTTGATATTGCTAAGCCCTACTTTCTCTATGAGAGCTGGTAGCTCATGTGCTGGGATCTCCCACGCTCTATCCTCTGGTAAGTATCTCCGCTCTGCCAGCTCTTTTACCTTAGCTACAGTAGTGGGATCATATCTAAATGAGATTTTAAAAGCATCATCAAAATAAGTACCTTTTTCCAGTTTTTCTACTGTTATCATAAAAATAAACCTCCTGTGATTTAGTCTTTATATAACTTAATCACAGGAGGTAAATATATTTAGATAACCCCTATATAATTTATGCTACTAACTGCACATAAAGCCCCAGCTTTCTAGTACAGTACATATAATCCTCTAAGTAGTGGATCATACTTTCAGTATGTATCTTGGAACATTAGGACCAAGTAATCCGAATATCTCACCCTCACGGATATCCAGTTCCAGATGATTCAGTGCGGTAAGATCACCGTATCGTTTTACCAGATTTTCTATGTGGACCATACTCTGTGGCATATGTTTTCCTCCTCTTTTTCTGTCCGTTAAACAGGTCTTTCCTGTTTTACTGCAGAAATTCATATTTCTTCTATGATCTATTATATCTTTTTCTTCTGTCTGCTCCAAGTGTTGGATGTCATTATCTGCGAATGACAAATGTCATGTCTTTTGTAAGAGCACAGATTTTTCTTTGCAGGGAAGGAACCGGTATATTATAATATAGACACATTGATTTCAGAAATTTGTGCGGCGAAAGGGGTTCTCACAGAACAGGATGCGATAATTTTAGCCGGTTATCTGCATGACTTTCGAAAAATGCTGTAATTCTGTAGTAGAAAGGAGGGTATATTTTTTATGCGTCATTTTACAGATTCCATCCTATTGCTTTTATACAGTACTTTGACATTTTTTATGTGCCTGCAGATCAGGCTCTTGTGTTTGCCCTCCTTTTTGCGGTGATCCTTTGCTGCATTACTTATCTGTGCAGGACATGTAGAACATCCTGTTTACACAATTCTTTGCCAGTGTTAAAACGCTCCGGAAATATCATTCCGGTTCTTGCCGGAAGTTTTGTGATCTTTGGATTATGTTCCCTGTGGTTTTCGGATCTTCTTCTGTTTTTCCCGCTGCTTCTGTATCAGACTTTATCTGCCGAGCTTTTTCCTCTGGCAGTGGCTGAGCTTCCACTTTGGGGATTTCTGGTTTTTCAGATCAACAGATTTCCGGCAGTTCTTTGTCTGCTTGGGATTTTTGGATTCATTCTCTCATTTTTTCTCTGGCTCTATGCAGGAAAATATCAAGCTCTTTACCAGGATTTCCATCAGATTCGGGATGACAGTGAAGAACATGCGCTTCTTCTTTCTGAAAAAAACAAGGCACTTCTGGAAAAACAGGATTACGAGATCTATGCAGCTACATTGCGTGAGCGTAACAGAATTGCCAGAGAGATCCATGATAATGTGGGACATGTACTATCCCGTTCTATCCTTATGACTGCTGCCTGCAAAACCATCAACAAAAATGATGCTCTTGATCCTCTGCTCGGAAATCTGGAAGAATCTCTGAATGGTGCCATGAACAGCATCCGTTCCAGTGTCCATGATCTTCATGACGATGCGGTAGATCTGGAAGATGCCATAAAAGGACTTGTAAAGGATTTCACCTTCTGCCCGGTGAATCTTACTTATGATATGTCCAGGCAGATTCCAAGAGAGGTGAAATACAGTCTGATCAGTATTACAAAGGAAGGGCTTTCCAATGTGATGCGGCATAGTAATGCAGATTCCGTAAATATTCTTCTGCGGGAGCATCCTGCACTTTATCAGTTGTGCATTGAGGATAATGGGACACCGGGAAATGGAATTCCGGATATTCAAACTGAAGCAGGCATCAATAAGGAAGGAAATACTTCCGGTGGTATGGGGCTATCCAATATCCGGGGCCGTGCAAAAGCGCTGGGCGGTACAGTCCAGATTACTCAGGAGAATGGTTTTCGGATCTTTGTGACGATCCCGAAATCTGTTTCTAATTGAAGCAGACAGATATTTCTCACTCTGCCGGAAATCTTCCCTGTTTGATCAAAGTACTTTCCCGGCATATTGGATTCGTCTGTTTTTTCTGATCTGTAATTTAATTTTTTATAACTCATAAACAGGAGATTTTGACATGAAAATTATAATCGTAGACGATGATTGCCTGGTTGCAGGTGCATTAAAAACCATTCTTGAGTCAAACCCGGATATCGAAGTGACTGCCACCGGTTCTGATGGTGAAGAAGCCTGTACTCTGTACAGAGAATATCTTCCGGATATTCTTCTGATAGATATCCGTATGAAAGGAATGGACGGACTGGAAGCTTCCAGAAAGATACTGGATGAATTTCCGGAGGCTAAAATTCTTCTTCTGACTACTTTTTCCGATGATGAATATATTGTAAAAGCCCTCCGCCTTGGCACAAAGGGTTATCTTCTGAAGCAGGATTATGCCAGCATTTTTCCAGCTTTGCAGGCAGTCTATTCCGGACAGACTGTATTCGGCACGGAGATCATGTCCAAGATCCCGGAGCTTCTGCAGTCTTCCGGTGGATTTGATTATACTTCCCGGGAGATCAATGAACGGGAACTGGATATTATCCGGCTGATTGCCAACGGATACAGCAATAAGGAGATTGCCGCAGAACTGTTTCTCAGTGAGGGAACTGTACGAAATTATCTCAGTTCCATTCTGGATAAACTGCAGCTGAGGGATCGGACACAGGTTGCTGTGTTTTATTATCAGCATAAATAAAATCCGATTACATCCACCGCCGCACCTGCAACTGTCCTATATTACAGAATATAGATGTCTTTTCAATGTTTTACTATAATTTATAATCGGAGGATTTCTCACAATGAACCGCTATCTTACTATCCATATCCCGGAAGCAGCTGTTCCAATGCCTATCTCCCGCTTTCTTCGCACTCAGGCTGGTCTTACAAAAAAGCAGATCAGCCAGGCAAAGTTCCGTCCCGGTGGTATCCGGAAAAACGGGCAGCAGTGCCGGGTAACGGAAACAGCTTATCCCGGGGATCAGATCACAGTATGCCTGGAAACGGACGATGTGGATTCTGCCCAGCTGGAATCTGCGACTTTCACTGTCAATTCAGACCGTCACAAATCCTGTTTCCATCATTCTACAAGCTTAACCCTTTGTTCATATTCTAATTCTGATTCCTGCTGTTTATCAGCTTCAACTTCTCATTTTTTTCCTGAACTGGAAATCCTCTACGAAGACCAGGATATTCTTGCCATAAACAAACCGGCTGGAATAGTCACTCACCCTTCCGGTTCTCACTACAGTGACAGTCTCTCCAACCAGGTGGCTTCCTATTTCCGGTCTAAGGAAGAGCCTACCAAAGTCCGGTCTATCGGACGATTGGATAAAGAAACTTCCGGTATCCTGCTTTTTGCCAAGAACCAGACTGCTGCCGCCAGATTACAAAATCAGCGTGCGGAGGGGCTTTCAGAGAAAACCTATCTGGCTGCAGTTTCCGGTTTCATGCCTGTGGATGAATATGGATCTTTTCACAGGATCTCAATTCCCCTTGCCCCTGACCCGGATAACCGTCTGAAAATGGTCGTATCCACAGATGGCACGCTTCCCGGAAGCAAACATGCAGAAACCCTTTATTCTGTCCTGAAATCTACCGGCCCTGACGCAGCAGCTCCGGCTTCCCTTGTAATGCTCCGTCTGAAAACCGGCCGTACCCATCAGATCCGTGTGCACATGGCATCTCTCGGGCATCCTCTTCTGGGTGATTCACTGTACTGTTTATCGGACATGTCGAACCATTTTTCCCGAGCTGCACTCCACGCGTGGAAGCTTAAATTTCAACTTCCATTTCCAATTGATGAAATTGCTTCCGACACCCCGTCTTCCATGTATCATGACAAAAATGCAAAAAAAGAAATCTCCCTGGAAGCACCCCTCCCGGAAGATTTCAAAAAATTCTATGAAACGATATTCTGAAGCCATACGCCTTTTTTTACAAGGATAAATCCAATGACACATTTCATCATATCCGCAGCCTGGACCATTGCATAGATCACAAGTACAGGCAAACCTGTAAAACGGCTTAAGGTAAATGCGATCGTCACACTTACCACCCAAATAAACACACTGTCAAACAGAAATGTAACAATGGTCTTTCCGCCGGAACGCAAGGTAAAATACGTTGCATGCAGGAATGCATTCTGCGGCATGAAAAATGCTGTGATCATAATAAAATATTTCGCCAGAGTACGTGCCTCAGCATTGGTATTGTAAAGCCTTGGAAACAGTGGTGCCATCACAAACATCACGGCTGCCACGCAGGTACAGCAGAACACAGAGAATGCGATCATCTTGTTGTCCGTATCTCTGGCTTCCTTCATCTTACCTGCCCCCAGAAGCTGTCCTACAACAATGGCTACCGAATCTCCAAGTGCGATAAATACGATATTAAATACATTGTTGATGGTATTGGAAATATTTAATCCCGCAACCACGTTCAGTCCACGGACTGAATAGCACTGTGTCAGCATGGCCACTCCGGCTGCCCATAAGGTCTCATTCAGAAGCAGCGGGGTTCCCTTAATAAGTATCTTCTTTGTCAGGTTCGCCGGAACCTTTAATGTTGAATACAGCCCCTGTGCAAAAATATTCTTTTCTGTATGCTTATGTGTCCAGCTCAGGACAATGCAGGCTTCCACATATCTGGAGAGCACTGTGGCAACAGCCGCACCTCTTACTCCCATTTCCGGGAAGCCGAATTTTCCATAGATCAGAAGATAATTAAATATCAGATTGATCAGCACTGCCACGATCCCGGCCTTCATTGGAAGTACAGTCTCACCGCATTCACGTAAGGTACTTGCATAGACTTGCACCATCATAAATGGCGGAAGTCCCAGAAGCATGATCCATAAATACTGTTTCCCATAAATAAGAGTATCCCTGATTTCCTGTGCGGTTCCGTCACCTTTTAAATACATGCTGATCAGTGACCCCCCTGCTGTCAGAAACAGTATAATGGTGATCGCTGTCAGAATCACTGCCATCCACAGTTTATAACGAAGTGTCTGGCGGACACCCTCATGATCCTTCTGTCCGAAATACTGTGCTGTAAAAATTCCCGCTCCGGACACCCCGCCGAAAATGCATAGATTATATACAAAGATCAGCTGATTGACGATCGCCGCTCCGGACATCTGTTCTGTGCCGATACGACCGATCATAATATTGTCCAGAAGACTGACAAAATTTGTGATTCCGTTCTGTACCATGATCGGTACCGCAATAGACAGGACCATCAGATAAAATCTCTTATCTCCTACGAACTTTCGGAAAAAAGAAGATTTCTCTTTTACCTTCTCCATAAATTCTTCCTCCTTGTTTTTCGTTTTCCTTCATCCAAAATTCTCCACAAAAAGAAGACTGCCCACCCGAAACAGTCTTCCCTTTCGTAAGCGTTGTAGCTACTACCTTACTACAAACTTCTTTTATTTTCAATAGTCTTTATAACGATAAATCCCCGTTTTTTTGTATCTTTTTACTCCACCATACGGCTCTCATCTGCAATATCCTGATCTTTGAACTTTTGTTCCAGCTGTGTCACAATTTCAGTGTCAAAGTTTTTCAAAGTGATCTAAGCCGGCTGAAAAAAGATCTGGACCGGCTGAATCTGGTGCTGAATTATATTTCTGAGAATTACAAACGGCCTATTTCTCTGGATGAGATCGCAGGTGTTGCTTATCTCCAGGCTGGATATTTCTGCCGTTTTTTCAAGAAAAAGATGGGGGTTACATTTCTGGAATATCAGAATGAATACAGACTTTCTTTTCTCTACAAAGATCTGATCAATACGAAAGACCCTGTGCATGTGATTCTGAAACGCCATGGATTCAACAATTATAAGCTGTTTCGACGGATGTTCCAGGAGCACTTCGGGTGCACACCTAAGAAGGTGCGGGAGAATATGCGGAAATAACAGTACCTTCTCTTACACCATCCAGTCTTCCCGCAAATACGAAGGAAAATACTGCGGCGATCACTGCCATGGATACGTCAAAACAGATCTTGGTTGTTCCGAAATTTGTTTTCTATGTGAGGATAACCATATAAAAAATGATCCTATACCCGCATAAAAAACAGCGAAATGAATTTTAACTTCCATTTCGCTGTCTTGTGTTATTTCTTGTTTTCTATTATTTTTTTTAGTATGTCGTTTTACGCAACCTGATTTTTATTGTTGGTAACTGTGATCAGATGACTTTTGATCAGTACCGGACGTACTGCATTATAGATGATCGCTACCAGAATTACAGATACAATTGCATTGATAAAGGTTGCCGCCGCACTCATTTTTGCAAGTGCCTGTGCCAATTCCTGTGGCTGTCCCAAAATGTACTGTTTGTAGAAATATCCTACGATAGGATCTGCAATTACGTTAAATGCAAGTCCTGCGATAGATGCGATCACACTCCATTTGAAAACATATTTTTTATCTGTACTCTCATTGATCTTTGCAACCTTGTGTGCCACAAGACCTACGATCAGACCGATACAGAATTTCAGTACAAAGGTTTTCGGTGCGCCTGTGATATAAACAGGGTCCATGATATCTGCAATTCCCATTCCGATAGCTCCGGCAAGTCCGCCATATACGCCACCCAGAAGCAGTGCTGCAAGTACGCAGAAAGCATTTCCAATATGAATGGATGTTGCGTCTCCGCCCGGCACCGGGATCTTGATCTGCAGAAATGTGAAGGATACATAACATAAAGCTGCTAATAACGCAGTTTCTGCAAGTTTAACTACTGTGTTGTTCTGTGTGTTCATAATAATTCCCCTCTCGTTTTGTTATTACCTTTGTTATTACTTTAATGTATGATTGTATTAATGTAGGAATGTAATAACTTGGATGTTATAGTACCGCTTGTTTGGGTATATTACAAGGGGCAATTTTTATGTTTTTTTAGGGGACAGTTTTTATGTGTAATAAAAAAGTGGCTGTTTAAGCCACTCTTTCATGATTGTATATTCAAACTACATACATGTTCTATTGATGATCGTTAATCTTTTTTGAATCAATTTTAACCTGCGTACCGATCCGTAGCTTTCTTCACGGGCTCGCAGCTAAAGCTGCATCGCCTGTTCTTTAGGCTACTCCAGCGGTGGTCATCTCACGACTCCGTCGTTCGATGTCATTTGCTTCGCAAATGTTCAGTCTGTACCATAAATGGTTCTCCACAAGCAAGCTTGTTCCGCCCCATTTCTGTTACATCCTGCCCGCTTCCTCGGCTTTTTGGTCAAGCCCTCACCCGATTAGTAACAGTCAGCTCCATGTGTTACCACACTTCCACCTCTGCCCTATCTACCTCGTCGTCTTCAAGGGGGTTTACTTCACTAAGAATGGGATATCTCATCTTGAG
>ENA-OQDM01000800-OQDM01000800.1-human-gut-metagenome-genome-assembly--contig:-NODE-800-length-15516-cov-1.319904_pt1 | contig 15516 bp, 15 predicted proteins | sample MGYA00242772_ERZ504605 | MGnify/ENA primary metagenome ERZ504605 (study PRJEB26092, sample SAMD00036348) | human gut metagenome | host: Homo sapiens | study: EMG produced TPA metagenomics assembly of... | reverse complement strand
ATAAATCTGGTATTGTACACACTTCTATAGGTAAGGTTTCTTTTACTGCTGAGCAAATTTGCACAGAATGCGAAGGAGTTTATTTCAACTATCAATAAGTTGAAACCTACAGCCGCTAAGGGTACCTATATTAAGAGTATTTATCTTTCAAGTACGATGAGCCGCGGTATCAAGATTGACCCGAAGGCTGTTGAGGAAATTTAAAAAGTAATTGAATCATGAGAAAGGAAGATAAAGGTAATATTATAGCCCAGCTTGGCGAAGTCTTGAATGAGTATGCTCATTTCTATCTGGTTGATGTGACGGGATTGAATGCTGCGACAACCAGTGCGATGAGAAGAAAATGTTTTCAGTCTGAAATTAAATGGTAGTTGTGAAGAACACATTACTTCACAAAGCTTTGGAAGCAGCTGAGACAGATTATACTCCTTTGTACGATTGCTTAAAGGGTACGACTGCTGTGTTGTTTGCAAATACGGCAAATGCCCCTGCAAAGTTGTTGAAAGATTTTGCTAAGGATGGAATGCCCGCATTGAAGGCGGCTTATGCTGAAGAAGGTTTCTATGTAGGCGCAGACCAACTCGAAGCTCTTACGGCTATCAAGAGCAAGGATGAAGTTATTGCTGAGATTGTGGCTTTGTTGCAGTCACCGGCGAAGAACGTACTTTCTGCTCTTCAATCAGGTGGAGACACTATTCATGGAGTTCTCAAGACTCTCGGTGAAAGACCCGAATAAATTAAATTAGTATCAAACAAATAAAAAATAGAATAAAAATGGCAGATTTGAAAGCTATTGCTGAAGAATTGGTAAATTTGACAGTTAAGGAAGTTAATGAATTGGCAACTATCCTGAAGGATGAGTACGGAATTGAACCTGCTGCTGCAGCCGTTGCTGTTGCTGCTGGTCCCGCTGCTGGTGGCGCTGAAGCTGCTGCTGCAAAAGATTCTTTCGATGTAGTATTGAAGAGTGCAGGTGCAGCTAAGTTGCAGGTAGTTAAGGCTGTGAAAGAAGCTTGCGGCCTTGGCTTGAAAGAAGCAAAAGAAATGGTTGACGGTGCTCCCAGCGTATTGAAGGAAGGAATGCCGAAAGCTGATGCTGAAGCTTTGAAGAAGACTCTCGAAGAAGCTGGTGCTGAAATCGAGTTGAAGTAATTAAATGCCTGTATTAGCAGGTTTGTCGGTAAAGAATCCTCTGGTAGAGGGTTCTTTACCTTTTTGTGTCTAAAACTATCAACAAGTTCAACTAATAATAATATAGATGTCTTCTAATCTTGTAAATCAGAGAGTTAACTTTGCAACAGTTAAGAGTCCGATGCCTTATCCGGATTTTCTTGATGTGCAATTGAAGTCGTTTAAGGACTTCCTGCAGTTGGATACTCCTCCTGAGAAACGTAAAAACGACGGCTTATATAAAGTCTTCTCAGAGAACTTCCCAATTGCCGATACGCGTAATAACTTCGTTTTGGAGTTCCTTGATTATTATATTGATCCTCCGCGCTATACAATTGAAGAGTGTTTAGAGCGTGGGCTCACCTATAGTGTGCCGCTCAAGGCCAAATTGAAGTTGTATTGTACCGACCCGGATCACGAAGACTTTGATACGGTTATTCAGGATGTGTTCTTAGGTCCTATTCCTTATATGACCGATAATGGAACTTTTATTATTAACGGAGCTGAACGAGTTGTAGTTTCCCAATTACATCGTTCTCCGGGTGTTTTCTTCGGTTCAAGTATTCATGCGAATGGGACGCAACTATATTCGGCACGTATCATTCCATTTAAAGGTTCATGGATTGAATTTGCTACAGACATCAATAATGTCATGTATGCGTATATCGACCGTAAGAAGAAATTGCCTGTTACGACTTTGTTGCGTGCCATAGGTTTCGAGGACGACAAGGATATTCTGGAGATTTTCAATTTGGCGGAAGAAGTCAAAGCGACGAAAACCAATTTAAAGAAATACATTGGTAAGAAGTTAGCTGCACGTGTGCTGAAGAGTTGGATTGAAGATTTCGTGGATGAAGACACCGGTGAGGTGGTTTCAATAGAGCGTAATGAAGTCATCTTAGACCGTGAGGCTATATTGGACGAAGACAATATTTGCATCATTTTGGATAGCGGTGTTCAAAGTGTGTTGTTGCATAAGGAAGAGATAAATACGTCTGATTATTCTATCATCTTCAATACGCTTCAGAAGGACCCGAGTAATTCTGAAAAGGAAGCTGTATTATACATTTACCGTCAGTTGCGTAACGCCGACCCCGCAGATGATGCCAGTGCACGTGAGGTCATCAATAACTTGTTCTTTTCAGAGAAACGTTATGATTTGGGTGAAGTGGGACGCTACCGTATCAATAGAAAGCTGAATCTTTCTACGGATATGGATGTCCGCGTATTGACGAAAGAAGATATTATCGAGATTATCAAGTATCTGATAGAGTTGATAAACTCAAAGGCACTTGTCGATGACATCGACCATTTGAGCAACCGTCGTGTAAGGACTGTAGGCGAACAATTAAGCAATCAGTTTGCTATTGGTTTGGCTCGCATGAGTCGTACGATTCGGGAACGTATGAATGTACGTGACAACGAAGTCTTTACTCCGACGGACTTGATTAATGCGAAGACCATTTCTTCCGTGATTAATTCTTTCTTCGGAACCAATGCCCTTTCGCAATTCATGGACCAGACCAACCCTCTGGCAGAGGTAACGCACAAACGTCGTTTGTCTGCCCTCGGTCCTGGCGGTTTGTCTCGTGAACGTGCCGGTTTCGAAGTGCGTGACGTACACTATACACACTATGGCCGTTTGTGTCCTATCGAATCTCCTGAAGGACCGAACATCGGTTTGATTTCTTCTTTGTGTGTATATGCCAAGATTAACGACCTCGGTTTCATTGAAACCCCCTACCGTAAGGTGCAAGACGGAGTGGTTGATTTATCATTGGAAACCGGTATTGAATATTTGACAGCAGAAGAGGAAGAAGGCAAGATTATCGGACAGGGTAATGCGCCGTTGAATGATGACGGTACGTTTATCCGTAAGAAAGTAAAGTGTCGTCAGGATGACGATTATCCGGTTGTTCCCCCTTCTGATGTGAATCTGATGGACGTGGCTCCGCAGCAGATTGCTTCTATTGCCGCATCTTTGATTCCGTTCTTGGAGCATGACGACGCGCACCGTGCGTTGATGGGTTCAAACATGATGCGCCAGGCCGTGCCTTTGTTGCGTAGCGAATCTCCGATTGTAGGTACCGGTATAGAAAAACAAGTATGTGAGGATTCCCGTACGATGATTACGGCCGAGGGTGATGGCGTGATTGAATATGTGGATGCTACGACCATTCGTATTTTGTACGACCGTACGGAAGAAGAAGAGTTCGTAAGTTTCGAGCCTGCGTTGAAAGAATACCGCATCCCGAAGTTCCGTCGTACAAACCAGAATATGACGATTGACCTTCGTCCTATCTGCGATAAAGGCCAACGCGTAAAAGCCGGGGACATTTTGACGGAAGGTTATTCTACCCAGCAAGGAGAACTGGCTTTGGGTAAGAACCTTTTGGTGGCTTACATGCCATGGAAAGGCTATAACTATGAGGATGCCATTGTGCTGAACGAGCGCGTGGTACGCGAAGATATTTTGACCTCAATCCATGTGGAAGAATTCTCGTTGGAAGTTCGTGAAAACGAAACGTGGAGTGGAAGAGTTGACGGCTGATATTCCGAATGTAGCGAAGAAGCTACTAAAGATTTGGATGAGAATGGTATTGTCCGCGTCGGTGCCCGCATTCAGCCGGGTGATATTATGATCGGTAAGATTACTCCGAAGGGTGAGAGCGATCCTTCGCCCGAAGAGAAGCTGCTGCGTGCCATTTTTGGTGATAAAGCCGGTGATGTGAAGGATGCTTCTTTGAAAGCTTCTCCGTCATTGAATGGTGTGGTGATAGATAAGAAGTTGTTCTCCCGTGCCATCAAGACACGTGCTGCCAAGGCTGCGGACAAACTGATTCTTCCGAAAATAGACGAGGAATTCAACAGTAAGGTTGAAGATTTGAAGGCCATCTTGATAGACAAATTGTTGGAGCTGACGAAAGACAAGGTTTCACAGGCGTGAAAGATATTATGGGTAGCGACGTGATTGCTTCGGGACGTAAGTTTGCGGCTTCCGCTTTGGAAGGACTCGATTTTACGACGATACAGTTAAGTGGCTGGACGGACGACGAGCATCTGAACGGTTTGATATCTCAACTGATTATAAACTTCCTGAAGAAATACAAGTTGCTTGATGCCGAACTGAAACGTAAGAAGTTTGCGATTACGATTGGTGATGAATTGCCTTCGGGTATCATTCAGATGGCTAAGGTTTATATCGCCAAGAAACGTAAGATTGGTGTCGGCGACAAGATGGCCGGACGTCACGGAAACAAGGGTATCGTATCAAAAATCGTACGTCAGGAAGACATGCCGTTCTTGGCTGACGGAACGCCGGTCGATATCGTTTTGAATCCGTTGGGTGTGCCTTCTCGTATGAACATCGGTCAGATTTTCGAGACTGTTTTAGGGGCTGCCGGAAAAGAACTTGGAGTGAAGTTTGCTACTCCGATTTTCGATGGTGCTACGTTGGATGACTTGTGTGAATGGACGGATAAGGCCGGTTTACCGCGCTATTGCTCTACGCAGTTGTATGACGGCGAGACCGGTGAGAAGTTCGACCAGTTGGCTACTGTCGGTATTGCTTATATGCTGAAGTTAGGTCACATGGTAGAAGACAAGATGCACGCCCGTTCCATCGGTCCGTATTCATTGATTACCCAGCAGCCGCTCGGAGGTAAGGCGCAGTTCGGTGGTCAGCGTTTCGGAGAAATGGAAGTCTGGGCCATCGAGGCGTTCGGTGCATCTCATGTGCTACAGGAAATCTTGACTATCAAGTCGGACGATGTGGTAGGCCGTTCGAAAGCATACGAAGCGATTGTCAAGGGCGAGCCGATGCCAACTCCGGGTATTCCGGAATCACTGAATGTGTTGCTCCACGAGCTGAGAGGCTTGGGGTTGAGCATTACGCTTGAATAACAGTTGAACTCTTTTATTAATAACAGAATATGGCTTTTAGAAAAGAATCTAAAATAAAGAGTAACTTTACGAAGATAACCATCGGATTGGCTTCGCCCGAAGAAATCCTGGAAAATTCGTATGGTGAGGTTTTGAAACCCGAAACCATTAACTATCGTACCTATAAACCCGAACGTGACGGTTTGTTCTGCGAGCGTATTTTTGGTCCGACGAAGGATTATGAATGCCATTGCGGAAAGTATAAACGGATTCGTTATAAAGGTATTGTCTGCGACCGTTGTGGCGTGGAAGTAACAGAAAAGAAGGTACGTCGCGAACGTTCAGGACACATTGCGTTGGTGGTGCCTGTGGCTCATATATGGTATTTTCGTTCGTTACCGAATAAAATCGGTTATCTGTTGGGAATACCGACAAAGAAGCTGGATGCAGTCATTTACTACGAACGTTATATAGTCATTCAGCCGGGCGTGCTGGCCGAAGAAGGAATCGCAGCCAATGACCTGTTGACCGAAGATGAATATTTGGATTATCTGGAGAAACTTCCCAAAGAGAACCAGTATTTGGATGATTCGGATCCTAATAAGTTCATAGCCAAGATGGGTGCAGAGGCCATTTATGACCTTTTGCTCCGTTTGGATTTGGATAAATTGTCATACGAATTGCGTGACAGTGCCAATGCCGATACGGCTCAGCAGCGTAAGACCGAAGCCCTGAAGCGGTTGCAGGTGGTTGAGTCTTTCCGTGCCAGTCGGGGACGCAATAAGCCTGAATGGATGATTATGAAAATCCTTCCGGTGATTCCGCCCGAACTGCGTCCGTTGGTTCCGTTGGATGGCGGCCGTTTTGCCACTTCCGACTTGAACGACTTGTATCGTCGTGTCATTATTCGTAACAACCGTCTGAAGCGACTGATTGAAATCAAAGCTCCCGAGGTGATTTTGCGTAATGAGAAACGTATGTTGCAAGAGGCCGTGGACAGCTTGTTCGACAACTCCCGCAAGTCCAGTGCGGTAAAGACGGATGCCAACCGTCCTTTGAAGTCCCTTTCCGATTCGTTGAAAGGTAAGCAAGGCCGTTTCCGTCAGAACCTGTTGGGTAAGCGTGTGGACTATTCAGCCCGTTCGGTTATCGTTGTAGGACCGGAGTTGAAGATGGGAGAATGCGGTCTGCCTAAATTGATGGCCGCAGAACTTTATAAGCCGTTCATCATCCGTAAGCTTATAGAACGCGGTATCGTGAAGACCGTGAAGTCTGCCAAGAAGATTGTAGACCGCAAGGAGCCTGTGATTTGGGATATTTTGGAATACGTGATGAAAGGACACCCGGTATTGTTGAACCGTGCTCCGACATTGCACCGCTTGGGTATCCAGGCTTTCCAACCCAAGATGATAGAAGGTAAGGCTATTCAGTTGCATCCGTTGGCTTGTACGGCGTTCAATGCCGACTTCGACGGTGACCAGATGGCTGTGCATTTGCCTTTGAGCAACGAAGCAATTCTGGAAGCGCAGATTTTGATGTTGCAGTCTCACAATATCCTGAATCCGGCAAACGGCGCGCCGATTACGGTGCCTTCTCAGGATATGGTGTTGGGCTTGTACTATATTACCAAGCTCCGTCCAGGTTCTAAGGGCGAGGTTTGACATTCTATGGTCCCGAAGAGGCTATCATTGCTTACAATGAGAAGCGTGTAGACATTCATGCGCCTATTAAAGTTGTGGTAAAGGACCTGAATGCGAATGGCGAGCTGGAAAAGAAGATGGTGGAAACGTCTGTTGGTCGTGTGATTGTCAACGAAATCATACCGGAAGAAGTCGGTTATTTCAATGACATCATTTCCAAAAAGACCTTGCGCGGCATCATCACCGACGTGATCAAGACGGTAGGTGTGGCTCGTGCCTGCGAATTCCTGGACGGTATCAAGAATCTGGGTTATCGTATGGCATACGTGGGCGGTTTGTCTTTCAACTTGGGTGATATTATCATTCCGGAGGAAAAAGAGGAACTGGTTCGTCGCGGAAACGAAGAAGTGGAACGCATTGCCAATGATTATGGTATGGGTTTCATCACGGACAACGAACGTTATAACCAGGTCATCGATACTTGGACACACGTCAACAATGACCTTTCCAAGGTCTTGATGAAGACCATGAAAGAAGCCGACCAGGGTTTCAATGCCGTATATATGATGTTGGATTCCGGAGCCCGTGGTTCTGCCGGACAGATCAGTCAGCTTTCCGGTATGCGTGGTTTGATGGCCAAGCCCCAGAAAGCCGGAGCCGAAGGCGCCCAGATTATCGAAACCCGATTCTTTCCAACTTCAAGGAAGGCATGAGCGTGTTGGAGTACTTCATTTCTACCCACGGTGCCCGTAAGGGTTTGGCCGATACGGCCTTGAAGACAGCCGATGCCGGTTACTTGACGCGTCGTCTTGTAGACGTATCCCACGACGTGATTATCACGGAAGAGGATTGCGGTACGTTGCGCGGTCTGGTATGTACGGCTTTGAAGAACGGCGATGAAGTCATTTCTTCACTTTACGAACGTATTCTAGGACGTGTGTCCGTGCATGATATTATCAATCCTACGACGGGTAAGTTGATTGTTTCCGCCGGGGAGGAAATCACGGAAGACAAGGCACAGGAAATCGAGACTCTCCGATCGAGAGTGTGGAAATCCGTTCCGTATTGACTTGCGAGAGCCGTAAGGGAGTCTGCATGAAGTGCTATGGCCGCAACTTGGCTACGAGCCGGATGGTACAGAAAGGCGAGGCGGTCGGCGTGATTGCCGCCCAGTCCATCGGTGAGCCGGGTACACAGTTGACGTTGCGTACGTTCCATGCCGGTGGTGTGGCTTCGAATGCGGCAGCCAATGCATCTATCGTCGCGAAGTACGATTCGAAGGTAGAGTTCGAAGAGTTGCGTACGGTAGATATTACCGATGAGACCGGAAATGCAGCCAAGATGGTGGTAGGACGTTTGGCCGAGGTCCGCTTCGTTGACGTGAATACCGATATTGTCCTCTTCACGCAAAATGTGCCTTACGGTTCTACTTTGTATGTGAACGAAGGAGATAAAGTAGAGAAAGGCAAGCTGATAGCCAAGTGGGATCCGTTTAACGCGGTTATCGTGACGGAAACTCCGGGTAAGATTCAGTTTGAAGACGTGGTAGAAGGTGTGACTTATCGTGTGGAAGCCGACGAGACGACAGGTCTGCGCGAGATGATTATCATAGAGTCAAAAGACAGGACGAAGGTTCCTTCGGCTCATATCTTGGACGAGAACGGAGAGCTGATTCGTACGTATAACTTCCCCATCGGCGGACACTTGGCTATTGAGGACAAGCAGATTGTCAAAGCCGGAGACGTATTGGTGAAGATTCCGCGTGCCGTAGGCAAGGCCGGCGACATCACGGGAGGTCTTCCGCGTGTGACCGAGTTGTTCGAAGCGCGTAATCCGTCTAATCCCGCTGTGGTTTCGGAAATCGATGGTGAGATCACGATGGGTAAGCTGAAACGCGGTAACCGTGAGATTATCGTCACTTCCAAGTTGGGTGAAGTGAAGAAGTATCTCGTACCGTTGTCCAAGCAGATTCTGGTACAAGAGAATGACTATGTACGTGCCGGAACTCCATTGTCAGATGGCGCCACTACGCCAGCCGACATTTTGGCCATTAAAGGTCCTACGGCAGTGCAGGAGTATATTGTGAACGAGATACAGGACGTGTACCGTCTGCAGGGTGTGAAGATTAACGACAAGCACTTTGAGGTGATTGTCCGTCAGATGATGCGTAAGGTGCAGATTGACGAACCGGGCGACACTCGATTCTTGGAGCAGCAGATTGTGGACAAACTCGATTTCGCGGAAGAGAACGACCGCATTTGGGGCAAGAAAGTCGTGGTGGATGCCGGTGACTCGGAAACGATGCAAAAAGGCATGATTGTGACGGCCCGTAAGTTGCGTGACGAGAATTCTACGTTGAAACGTAAGGATTTGAAGTTGGTGCAGGTACGTGACGCTATGCCGGCCACCTCAATCCAGATTCTGCAAGGTATTACCCGTGCGGCACTGCAAACTTCGAGCTTTATGTCGGCAGCTTCCTTCCAGGAAACGACGAAGGTGCTGAATGACGCGGCCATCAATGGAAAGACCGATAAACTCGAAGGTATGAAGGAGAACGTCATCTGTGGTCATCTGATACCGGCAGGTACGGGGCTCCGTGAGTTTGGCAAGATTGTCGTAGGCTGCAAGGAGGAGTACGACCGCCTGATGGCCAATCGTAAGTCTATCCTTGATTTGGATGAGTAAAATAGACTGCTTTTAGCCAGTAGTAAGAAAAAGCCGTTCCGGAATTTCCGGAGCGGCTTTTTCTTGTTCTCGATGGTATATTCCATTTGCAATCTCGCAACTTCCAAGCTGCGGATATATGCCTGTATGATGTACTCTTTTTCCTATGTATCGAATGTTTTTCCAAATGTAACAGGTTGCATGTTTGCTATTGTGAGGTTCAATTCTTTTGCACAATTTTACAGTATTAAATAAACGAGAGTATGGAAAAGAAGAATTTGTTAGTGAGAATTTTTGTTCCGGTCGTTGTGGCCGGGATGGTGTTTGTGGGGTTGCCCGCATGTTTCCAAGATGATGGTTATCCTGAAGGGTTTGTGTTGAATGACGAAGCAGGTGTGGCGACTATGGCGAAAAGAAGCATGCCGCAAGGAGGGGAAAGTATTAAACCTATAGAACCTGAGAAACCGTCATATAAATATGGTGAGGCTACTGTAACTTTTAAATGTACTAATGCTTTGCCTTCAGAATATATAGATGGTTATACCGTCTTGACGATGACGGTTCATTATTCCTATAAGATGGAAAATGGTGAACCTACTTCTGTTGAGTATGTATATTCTGCTGAGGACAATCCTGAATTTTCGATTGATGATATAGATTTGGTGGAGAATCCAGATACTGGATATTATACTTTGGTATGCAGTGGCACTTATAGTTTTATAGATTCAAATGGTTATTTATACACTTGGGGGTATTCAGGTGAATCAGAGTCGGATATTTCACTCTGATGAGATAGTATAATGTCTTGCGTTAAATAAAGCCATGTCGAAGTTCCTTTTGTTTGGCCTTGTTTTTACCCTCCTACGATGCATCCCTGTTGTGGGACGAACAGTGGGTACTCTGTCGGATTTGGACAGCCTCCTCGGGTGCATGTCTCGCGTGGTGGCCGCGACACGTCACGTGGTCCAAGAGAAGGTTTACCTCCATTTCGACAACACGGGTTACTTCATGGGCGAGAAGATGTGGTTCACGGCCTATGTGGTGCGTGCTGACGGGCACCGTCCCGGCGTTCGTAGCCGCGTGCTCTACGTCGAGCTGCTGAACCCGGGCGGCGACGTGGTGCAGCGGCGTAAGCTGAAGGTAGACGAGCGGGGTCATGCGCACGGTGACTTATCGTTGGATTCTCTTTACGGCGCGGGCTTCTATGAGGTCCGCGCCTTCACCCGTTATATGTCGAACTGGGGTGGCGCGGCTTGTTTCTCCCGCGTGTTCCCGGTGTTCCGCGCCCCTTCCACCCCGGGAGCTTATGAGCCGGTGATGGACGAGCGCAGTTACCGCCGCCGCTTGCCTGATTTCCGTGAGCCGGACACGCTGCACCGTTCGCGTCTGAACGTGTCCTTTTATCCGGAGGGCGGCCGTCTGGTGTCGGGCTTGCGCAGCCGCGTGGCCTTTCAGGTATCCGACGGCGGTGGTCGGCATGTGTCGGCCGACGGTGAGCTGCTGGACGGTGAGGGCCGTGTGGTGGTCCGTGGCTTCTCGGACAGCACGGGTCGTGGGGTGTTCACCGTTCCGGCATCCTGCGACGGGCTTCGTTTCCGCCTGCGTGACGCCCGTGGCCGTTTTAAGGAGTTTCCCCTTCCGGAGTCATCCTCAGAGGGTTGCGTGTTGGAGCTTCCCCCGTCTTTGGACGATTCTTTGCGCTTCAGCGTCCGTGGCACGGCATCGTACCGTGACCGCCTGTTGGGCTACATGCTGATGAACTACGGCCGTGTATGGAGTTGCGACACGTTCCGCGTGGGCTCGGGTTACCATAAGTCGTACCTTCGGGACAGTCTTCCCGAGGGTGTGAACCAACTGACGGTGTTCGACGGCCGCGGCCGCATCCTGTGCGAACGCTTGTTTTTCCTTTTTCCGAAGCCTTCGGCCTCCGACACGATTCGCGTCACATCGGAGACGGCCCGCCTCACGCCCTGCGGTAAGGTCCGCCTGCGCCTGCATGCTGTCCCCGGCTCGGGCATCTCCTTTTCGGCGATGGACGGCGGCACGGTGTTCAACGGCCGTGGCCCTTCGGTGAAGTCATGGATGCTGCTGTCTTCCGAAGTGAAGGGTTACATCGAGGACGTGGGTTATTATTTCGAGTCGGACGATTCAGTGCACCGCCGTGCGTCGGACCTATTGATGTTGGTCCAGGGTTGGCGGCGTTACGACTGGGAGGAGTTGTCCGGGTATCGTTCTCGCAATCCGGAGAAGTGGCATCCGGTAGAAGACATGTTGTATATCACGGGACATTTGCGTTCGCTTAAGAAGTCCTTGCCGGTGGATGGCATTCCGATTAAAGTCTACGTGTATTCCGGTGGAAGTTACACGGACGGTGAGATGTTGACGGACAGCGCGGGTCGTTATGCCTTTTCCCTTCCGGACGTATGGGGGGAGTGGAACCTTCAGCTCAAGGCCGGTGTGAATAAGCTCAAGAGCCGTTACCTTGTGACGGTTGACCGTCGTTTCGGTCCTCCTTCCCGCCGTTTGTCCCCTTATGAGTGCCGTTCCCTTCCGTTCCTTCCGTCGTACTTGCCCCTGTTGCCAGACACGCTGGAGTTCGACACATTGCCCCTTCTTTCCCTCTCGGAACGGCTTCACAAACTTCCCGAGGTGGATGTGAAGGCGAAGCGCCGTTTCACGGAAGGCGCACGCGTGGCCTGGGCTACGGAGAAGCGCGGGCAGTATTGGGCTGACGTGTATTATGACTGCGACGAGGAAACGGAGCGGTATTTGGATGAAGGGAAAGAGATACCGTTTTTCAAAGATTGGTTCATGGAGCGTGTAGAGTTTGCGGATTTGAATAATCTGCCTTTTTTTCTGGGGATAGATGTGAAGGGTGCTCTTACGCCTGTAGAGTTAGCTGTCGCGAAAGATACTTTAGTGAAAGAGAGGGGGAGTCTTTCCGATGAAGAGGAGGAAGCCGAGGCGGTTGCCAATGGGGGAGAATGTAAAGATGAGGATTATCTTGGACGTTATAAAGGGCATCCGATTGTATGGATTTAGATAATGTATATGCTGGAGGAGGAGGGAAATTGGCGATGAAAGTTCCTGCGGGTGCTAAAACGAAAAAAAACGATGTTTCATTTCCTGTTTTTTTGGATGAGGCGAAGTCTGTGTATATTACAGAAGACCCGAGTGCGTCGACATCTTACCATTATCCTCCTTTTGCAGAGGAGGTGGCCACCGTATTCGTGTATTCGCATGGGGCATCAACTCGTAGAATAGAGAAAGGCGTTCGCCGTACATATTTCCAAGGTTACAACGTGCCTTCCACGTTCGAGAATCCGGATTATTCCCTTATGCCCCCGATGGAGGACTTCCGTCGCACGCTGTATTGGAATCCTGACGTGCGTACGGACGAGAATGGCGAGGCGATTATCGAGTTTTACAACAACTCGTCTTGCCGTGAGATCCATATATCCGCAGAGGGCATCACGCCGGACGGGCGGTGCATTTTCAATAAATGAGGAAAAGGGGGGATGGATATGGGACGTGTGGTAAGATGGAGTAGGAAACTCAGTGTGAACAAGGTCGCATGGTTTTTGCGTAGTTGGTATGTATTTCTTCCAGCCTGTTGTTTCCTGCCGGAGATGGAGGGATTTTCCGATAGGTCCTTGCGCCCAAATGGTATGGCGTGGTGGCCACGATTGTAATTATTGCCGCGCTTGAATCGGGTTTGTATTTGTTTAGGAAGGGGCATGATGATTGGGCTGTATCGGATTCCGGTATGGGGGTACGGCGTGGGGAGTATTTTGCGTGGGGTGTTTCGGTGGCGGCTGCTTGTGAAAGCTTGTATGTTTTGTTCCAGTTCTGCCAGCAGCAGTGGCGTATGGGGGCAGGGCTTACGGGCACTTTTGACAATCCGGCCGGTTTAGCTTTGTGTCTCGGTTTGAGCCTTCCTTTTGTTCGTTACTTGTCGGAATCTTTGAATGGTTCCTCGACTTCCCGTATTTGCGTCCGTGCCTTGGAGTGCCTGCTCGTTTTAGGTGTGTTGCTGTCCAGGTCTCGTACAGGTTTGTTGTGCCTTCTGTTCTATTCCGTCATTGTGCTTTGTATGCAGAAGAAGATTCGTGCCGGGCTGAAATATACTTGTGTGGTTGTTGTCTGTTTGGCCGCATTGTTTTTTGTTTGGAACCATAAGCCGGATTCCACGAGCGGTCGGATGTTCATTTTGGGGCGCTGTTGGGAACTCATATCCCGGAAACCTTGGACGGGACATGGCACCGGAGGCTTTGGCCGGGAATACATGTGGGTACAGGGGCGTTATTTTGCTGGTCATCCTGAAAGTGGGTACGCATGGTTGGCCGACGAGGTACGCCATCCGCTTAATGAGTTTGCGCTCCTGTGGGTGGATTACGGTGTAGCCGCTCCATGTGTGTTGTTGGTTTGTTTTGTAAGTGTTATTGTGGGACTGGTACGTAGGAAAGAACGTTTTTCCGTCTGTATGTGCTTGTTCCTTGTTTGCATTGTTCCTTTTCTCTTGTTTTTCTTATCCTTTCAAATATCCATTGTCTGCATTGGTTTCTGTGACCGCGTTGTGTAGCCTTCTCTGTCCGGTTTGGCTGCATGTTTCCATACAAAAGTTTTTGGCCATAGGTTTGTGCTTGTGTTCTTTTCTCTTAGGATTGAAACTTTTAAGTGAGTTCCGTCATGAACGGGAATGGAGTCGCGTGTCGGAGTGTTCCCTTCGCGGATGGTCGAAGCAGATGATGCCACATTACGAGCGTTTGTATCTTCATTATAAGGATAATCCCTATTTTTTATATAATTATGCTGTGGAACAGTTTTATGCTGGGTGTTATGTTGGTGCATGGAGGACGGCGGAGGAGTGCCGGAAACATTGGGCATCCTATAATTTGGAATTGTTGTCCGGTGATATATGTCGGAAGTTGGAGCGTTATGGTGATGCGCTTTACCATTATCGTTGGGCTTCCCTCATGTGCCCCGTGCGTTTTGCCCCATTGGAAGGGATGTATCATGTTTATCGGGAATGCGGTGACAGTCTCCATGCCGACTCCGTTTCTGCCGTTATCAGGGCAAAGGAGGTTAAGGTTCTTTCATCCGAAGTCGTACGGATTAAGGAGGAGGTAGGAAGGCAAACCTTCCGTTGAAGTACGGCATGATTCTATTTCTATGTAACATGTTTTTTCTTATGTATCAAAATTTTTTTCAAGTGTAACAGGTTACATGTTTGCTATTGTCGCTTCCAATCTTTTTGTGCAAATTTGAGGCGATTAAAAACAATTTGGAATATGAAAAAGAAGAATCTGTTAGTGAGAGTTTTGATTCCGGTCGTCTTGGCTGGATTGGTGTTTGTAGGATTCTCCGCGTGTTCCCAAGATGATGGTTACCCCGAAGGCTTTGTGCTGAATGATGAGAAAGGTGCGGCTACTTTGGCGAAGAGGAGCATGCCGCAAGGAGGGGAGGCTGTGACTCCGCCAAAGCCTCCAAAAGAAGAGGATGATGAGCCCAAACGGATATTGGCGGGTTCAAGCGACTTTGATGTAGTAATATTTGCGGATATTCCGTTAATAGATAATATGGGAAATGTACATTATGAGAATAGGCCGGTGGGGGTTATGGGCGAGGTATATGTTTATTGGGTAGAGGCGGGGAAAGGTTTCCCAAAGCCGCATTATGATGTTGAGATAGTTTTTGATGATGATGAATTGTCTACTGATGATGTGTATCACTCGTCTGTTAACGATAGAGGTATTATGGATGTTTATTTTACTGTATATGGTCAGCAAGTAGGTGCAAATGTGGAGATTATTCCTGAATATCAAATTAAAAGCTGAAAATGGTGCGTGTTTGTGGCTTATGGGTTGTGATAGTACTGGAAATCTTTTGTAAGACTGCGTGTCTTTCCCGAGCACAGGAGCGTGATGATGTCTTGCCTTTGTTAGAGAAAGCAGCACGGGTGCAGCAGTTCAACCTATTGTATCCCCAAGAAAAAGTATACCTCCATTTCGACAATACGGGCTTATTTTATCGGTGAGACGATATGGTTCAAGGCATACGTAGTGAGGCAGATACGGGGAAACCTACGGATTTGAGCGGCGTGTTGTATGTGGAATTGCTGAATGCGGCAGGTGATGTGGTAGAGCGGCGGAAGCTCGAG
>ENA-OQDM01000798-OQDM01000798.1-human-gut-metagenome-genome-assembly--contig:-NODE-798-length-15567-cov-1.151166_pt1 | contig 15567 bp, 17 predicted proteins | sample MGYA00242772_ERZ504605 | MGnify/ENA primary metagenome ERZ504605 (study PRJEB26092, sample SAMD00036348) | human gut metagenome | host: Homo sapiens | study: EMG produced TPA metagenomics assembly of... | reverse complement strand
AGGTCGGGCGCCGTGGGACTTCAGATTTCGGCCAATTCCATCAACGGGACCAAGGGCGGACTAGGCAGTTCTTACCTTTCTACGGTGGTAAACGATTTCGTGAATCAGGAATTGGGAGGCACGGGTATGGCCCGTTTGTCCGTACTTAACTTGTATAATCCGCATCTGAATTATAAAGTGTTCATGGTACCGGCTTTGCTCATCATGATGCTGACGTTGCTTTGCGGCTTTCTTCCTGCATTGAATATCGTGAGCGAAAAAGAGGTGGGCACGATTGAACAGTTGAACGTCACGCCGCTCAACAAGTTCGTGTTCATCCTGGCTAAATTGGTGCCTTACTGGATTGTGGGGCTGGTGGTCCTGTCCATCGGCTTGGTGTTGTCCGCCGTGCTCTACGGCATTGTGCCGTCAGGCAGTTTGTGGCTGATATATTTCTTCTCGTGCATCTACATTCTTACGATGTCGGGTTTCGGACTGATTATTTCCAATTATTCCGCCACGATGCAACAGGCCATGTTCGTCATGTTTTTCTTCCTGATGGTATTCATCCTGATGAGTGGCCTGTTCACCCCCGTGCGCAGCATGCCGGACTGGGCGCAGTGGATAGCGGCTTTCAATCCGTTGACCTATTTTATTCAGGTCATGCGTATGATTTTCCTGAAGGGATGTGGGCTGACCGACTTGTGGCCGCAGTTCGGCAAGATGCTGTGTTTCATGTCGGTGTTTGCCGGAGTAGCCGTGTGGAGTTACCGGAAGACAAATGTCTGATAGCCCGAGCCGGTCATGTATGGCGATGAATGGCCTGTCGAATGATTTACAAAACCAAGCCGTGTGGAGTATTTGGCTTAAATGTATAAACAATTGGCAAACAGTGTAATAAGCAACGCCTTGCAGGAGGTATGACAGTCTCTGCAAGGCGTTATTTTTTTCTGCGCCAAACGATTTTTCAATCTCAGGCGAACGATTTTTCAATCTCCTGAGATTGATTTTCCGTTCTGCGGCGAACAATTCGGGCGTTGAATTTCCTTTACGGATTCTATAGCATGAGGAGATTTTCCGGCATGCGGAAGCCCCGCAGGAAGTCTTCTATGCGCATCCTTTTCTTGCCCGTCAGTTGGATTTCCTTCAGGCGGAGGTAGCCTCCGTCGACGGCCACTTTCAGATAGGTCTTTCCGTCGCTGACCACTTTGCCCGCCGGTTCGTGGCACACACACGGCTCTTTCTCCGTTTCGTTATATTTTAAGGGTATAAACCTTGCCTGTGGCTTCGTCCTTCATCTCGCTCCAGGCTGCCGGATAAGGCGACAAGCCCCGTACGAAGTCGTACAACGGTTTGAGCGGCCGGCCTTGCCAATCCATCTTGCACGTCTCCTTGAAGATTTTGGGAGCCGGGTGCAAGGGACCTTTCACAGCCATCTCTTCTTGCGGTATGGGGCGGATGGTATCTGTCAGTATATGGTCTACCGTCTCCACCACCAACCGGCCGCCGAGTTCCATCAGTTTGTCGTGCACCACGCCCACATTGTCGGTATCCGCAATCGGGATGCGCACTTGTTGGATGACCTCGCCGGTGTCGATTTCATGTTTGAGGAAGAATGTGGTGATGCCCGTTTCCGTTTCGCCGTTGATGACTGCCCAGTTGATGGGGGCGGCTCCACGGTATTGCGGCAACAACGACGCGTGCAGGTTGAATGTGCCCATGGGAGGCATGTTCCACACCACTTCGGGCAACATGCGGAAAGCTACCACGATTTGCAGGTCGGCATGCAGGGAGCGGAGTTCTTCCACAAAGGCTTCGTCTTTCAGCTTGACCGGTTGCAAGACACGCAGGCCGTGCTCCACGGCATACTGTTTCACAGGGCTGGCTTGCAGTACGTCCTGATGACGGCCCATCGGTTTGTCCGGCATGGTGACGACGCCGACCACGTTGTAACCTCCTTCCACCAAGCACTTCAGGCTCTCCACCGCAAACTCCGGCGTGCCCATATATACAATTCTCAAATCTTCTTTTTTTTTTCATGTCTTTAGTTTTTAGTCGTCGGATAAGTCGGCCAGGGTCTTACGGTAAAGGGTCAGCACGTGCGACTTGCGGATGAAGCCCATGAACGTGCCTTCCGTGTCTACTACCGGAAGCGTCCAAGCCTGAGTCTTGTCGAACGTGAGCAGTACCACGTCCATGGAGTCGTCGATGTTCAGGCGGGCCACCGGCTCTTTCATCAGTTGGCCGATTTGGAAACGGTGGTACAATTCCTGCCGGAACATGATGGGGCGGACATCGTCCAGATAGATGATACCCACCAGACGGTGCTGACGGTCCACCACCGGGAACACATCGCGGCGCGAAGCGAGATGGTTTTTACCAATTCGCTCAAATCCATGTCCGGATACAGGTATTCGTCGTATTTCTCGATGACCGAGTCGAGGCTCATCAGCGTGAGTATGGCACGGTCTTTATGGTGTGTGAGCAACTGGCCTCTTTTGGCCAAACGCATGGAATAGATGCTGTGGGGCTCGAAAGAAATAATGGTCAGGTAGGCACAGACGGATACGATCATCAGGGGCATGAATAGCTGATAGCCTCCGGTGAGTTCCGCGATAAGGAATATGCCTGTCAGCGGGGCGTGCATGACGCCGCTCATCAGTCCCGCCATGCCGATCATGGCAAAATTCCGTTCGGGCAAGTAAATGCCCAGACAACGGTAGAAGTTCCAAAGACGGGCGAAAATAAAGCCTGAGATACAACCCAAAAACAGGCTGGGGGCGAAAATACCGCCACAACCTCCGCCGCCGTTGGTGGCCGTGGAGGCGAAGACTTTGAAGATAAGCACCAACGCCAGGTAAAGCAACAACAGGTTGCCGTGTCCGTAGAACAACGAACTGTCCATCGCCGTGTCCCAGTCTTTCGCGCTGTTTCCGTTAAGCAGCAGGTTGATAAGGTCGTAGCCTTCTCCGTACAACGAAGGGAAAAGATAGATGAGGATGCTCAGCGTAGCTCCGCCGATGAGGAGCTTGACGTAAGGATTGGAATATTTGCGGAAGATGTCTTCCAGCGAGTTCATCGTGCGGGTGAAATAAAGCGATACCAGTCCGCAGAAGATGCCCAAAAGGATGTAGGCCGGTATCTTGTCTACAGCGAATCCGTTTTGCAGGTGGAATTCAAAGATTGTGTTCGTACCCGATACGGCGAATGTCACTCCGGCGGCCGTCACGCATGAAATCAGCAAAGGCAGCAAAGCTCCCATCGTGAGGTCTATCATGAGGACTTCGAGGGTGAATACAAGCCCGGCAATCGGGGCTTTGAAGATGCCTGCCACGGCACCCGCCGCTCCGCAACCCACCAAAAGCATCAGTGTCTTGCTGTTGATACGGAACAGGCGTCCGAGATTGGAACCGATGGCCGAACCGGTGAGCACAATGGGGGCTTCTGCTCCTACGGAACCTCCGAACCCGATGGTAATGGCACTGGCGATGACGCTCGACCATGTGTTGTGCGCCTTGATTTTACTCTGTTTGCGTGCGATGGCAAAGAGAATCTTGGTGACACCGTGGCTGATGTCGTCCTTTACGACGTAGCGGACGAACAGTCCCGTCAGGAAAATACCGATGACGGGATACACCAGATAAAGGGCGTTGGAACCGGTGGCGTCGAAACGGTAGGTCAGGAGGTATTGTATCTGATGGATGAGCCACTTCAGGAAGAGACCGGCGAAAGCTGTCAGCACACCGACCACAAAGCTGATCATCAGAATGAATTTCTGTTCGCTGAAGTTCATCCGTCGCCAGATGAACAAGCGTTCGAAAAATGTGAAATTCCTTTTTACCGCGTACATGATTTTTTCTGCTTATTTCCTGATAATGGCTACTTCGCCGTCCGAACCCAGTTTGATGATACTGCTGGGGACGGCTTTCGTTTTTTCCTTCCGGCGGCTTTGTACAATGTAGTCTACCGCATTTTTTATTTCGTCGCTGATGTCGTCGAAACAAGCCGGCGAAGGCTCGCCGCTCACGTTGGCCGAGGTGGACACGACGGCTTTCTGGAAACGGTAACACAACTGGCGGCTGAATTCCTCACGGGTGACGCGGATGCCTACACTGCCGTCTTCGGCCAGCAGGTTGGGGGCCAGGTTCTTGGCCTTGTCGAAAATGATGGTGAGCGGACGGGTGGCATATTCTATCAAGTCCCAAGCCACGTTGGGCACGTCGCTTACGTAACGCTGCAACCGGTGGTCGGAGTCTACCAGGCAAATGAGTGCCTTGCTGTCGTCGCGCTTCTTGATGTCGTACACACGACGGACAGCCTCTTCGTTGGTGGCATCGCAGCCGATTCCCCATATCGTGTCCTAGGTAGAGGATGACGCCGCCCCGGCGCATGACCTCTACCGCCTGTCTGATGTCTTCTTCTTTATTCATGTCCGTTTGTCCGGTTTAAACTTTAAAATTCGCTCGTGAAATGGAATTTGATGTGCTCGAAATCGTTCTGGGCCATCTGGAGCACGTAGTTGCTGTCGGCCAAGAAAACGTCGGCGGCCTTCGCGGTCCTTGGCCATGAACTGGTACTTGCGCTTTTTGAAGGCTTCCAACTGCGCCGCGTCGTCGCTTTCTATCCAACACGCCTTGTACAGGCTTACGGGTTCCCAACGGCATTTGGCGTTATACTCGTTTTCCAGACGGTATTGTATCACTTCAAACTGTAATTGTCCTACCGTACCGATGATTTTCCGTCCGTTGAACTGGTTGACGAAGAGCTGTGCCACGCCCTCGTCCATCAACTGTTCGATACCCTTGTTCAACTGTTTGGTCTTCATGGGGTCGGCATTCTCGATGTATTTGAACATTTCGGGAGAGAAACTCGGCAGTCCGCGGAAATGTATCATCTCTCCTTCGGTCAGTGTGTCGCCGATCTTGAATATGCCGTTGTCCGGCAGTCCCACGATGTCGCCGGGCCAGGCTCGTCTATCGTGCTTTTCTTTTGTGCCATGAACTGTGTGGGCGAAGAAAAGCGCAGCGTCTTGTTTTGGCGTACATGCAAGTAAGGCGCGTTGCGCACGAACTTACCGGAACATACCTTGCAGAAGGCGATACATGAACGGTGGTTGGGGTCGATGTTGGCTGTGATTTTGAAGATGAAACCACTAAACTTCGGCTCTTCCGGCCTGACCGTGCGCTCTTCGGCCAATGTCGGACGCGGGCTGGGTGCAATCTGCACGAAGCAGTCCAATAGTTCTTTTACACCGAAATTGTTCAGTGCCGACCCGAAGAAGACGGGAGCCACTTCGGCTTCCAAATAGGTATGAACGTCGAACTCGGGATAGACACCGTCCACTAACTCCAAGTCCGTCCGCAGTTTGTCGGCATCGGCCTGGCCAACGTGAGCTTCCAGTGCATCGCTGTGGATGTCCACCTCCACCTTTTCCGTTACCTTTTGCTTGTCGGGGGTGAACAGGTCGAGGCGTTGCTCGTAGATGTTGTACACCCCTTTGAAACGTTGACCCTGATTGATGGGCCATGAGAGAGGGCGCACCTTGATTTGCAACTCCTGTTCCAGTTCGTCCAAAAGGTCGAAGGGGTCTTTTCCCTCACGGTCCATCTTGTTGATGAAGATAATGACCGGCGTTTTGCGCATACGGCAGACCGTCATCAGTTTCCGGGTCTGCGCCTCCACGCCTTTCGCACTGTCCACGACGATGATGGCGCTGTCCACTGCTGTCAGCGTGCGGAACGTATCTTCGGCAAAGTCCTGATGGCCCGGGGTGTCCAGGATATTCACTTTGTAATCCTTGTAGTCGAATTCCATGACGGAAGTCGTGACCGAAATACCGCGTTGTTTTTCGATTTCCATCCAGTCGCTGGTGGCCGTTTTCTTGATTTTGTTGTTCTTGACGGCTCCGGCCACCTGGATTTGCCCACCGAAGAGCAATAGTTTTTCGGTGAGGGTGGTCTTTCCGGCGTCCGGATGAGAAATAATGGCAAAAGTCCTTCTTCTTTCTATTTCATTCATACGTTTCGATGCGTCGGTTTAATTCTGTTCTAATTTCTGTATACACTCGGCCAGCGAGTCTTCCCAATAGGGAATGTCGATATGATAAGTCTCTTTGATTTTGGTCTTGTCGAGCACGGAATAATGAGGCCGTGCCGCCGGTGCGGGATATTCTTCCGTATGGAGCGGACGTACCTTACAGGTGGTGATGCCGGCTATGCGGTGGATGGCTTTGGTAAAGTCGTACCATGAGATGGCTCCCTCGTTGCTGAAATGGTAAATTCCGGGAACGAAATCCTGTGTCAGTACGGCAAAGATGGCCACCGCCAGGTCGCGTGCGTAAGTCGGCGTGCCGATTTGGTCGAAGATGACCCCGAGACTCTCTTTTTCCCGACCTAACCGCAACATGGTCTTGACGAAGTTGTTGCCGAAAGTGGAGTAGAGCCATGCCGTGCGGATGACGACCGATTCGGGGCAGTTCCGCATGACGGCTTCTTCGCCTGCCAGTTTGGTGCGGCCGTATGCCGTAGCCGGGCATGTCGGTTCCTCCTCGCGGTAGGGAATGTGTGCAGTCCCGTCGAACACATAGTCCGTAGAAACCTGTATCATGCAGCCGCCCCCGTTCATGCACGGCCTTGGCCAGATAGCCCGGGGCTGTATGGTTCAGCAAGTCGCAGAACGCTTCGTCGCTTTCCGCTTTGTCTACGGCCGTGTAAGCCGCACAGTTCACGATACAGTCAATTTCGTGCATGCCGACGAATGACTTTACGGCTTTCTCGTCGGTGATGTCCAACTCTTTCACGTCTGTGAAAAAATAATTGAATTCCGGATGACCGGCAGCCAGAAGCTGCATTTCATTGCCCAGTTGGCCGTTGCAGCCTGTTACTAAAATATTTTTCATATCGTTTGTTTCCTTTTGTTCATTCAAATTTCAATTCGCCTGCCTTGTCCTGCTTGTAATAGTCGGACAGCATGGCCAAAAGTTTGGTGATGTCGGCCACGGCCTTGGCGGTCTCGTCGCTTATCGGTTTGTGTTGCAGGCGGAGCAACATCACGCCGTAGAGGGCATCGAAACAGTTTTCCAATTCCGACACGTCCTTTTTGTCTCCCTTGTTGCGGAGTTCTACGATGTAGGGTAAGGCCTTGTAATAAGCAGCCGTGTAGAACGGAAACTTGGAGGACTGCAACAGTTGGTTGTGCAAGTCGGTGAGCCACAGGATGATGTTCCGGTTGATTTGCAGGTGGCCACCCTCCTGTATGCCTTCTTCCTTCATCATGCGGATGAGATGGCTGTACCATTCTTCCATTTCTTTTTCCGTTTCCTCCGTGGCTCTGAATTGTGCCAGATAGTTCTGTTTGAGTTCATCCGGGTCCAGGTGGTGGGCACGGAGAATATCTTCCACCTGCACATGTAAAGCAGGTATTCAGCAATGTTTTTTTCTTTAAGTTGTTGGGCTATATACATATATTTATAACGATAAACCGGTCAGCGTGACGGCAAACCCCACGATAGAGGCCACAATGACAACCACTCCTATGAGCCTGTTCAGCAAATAGATGCCTTTGACATCGAAACGGCTGCGCACCTTGTCTATGAAATAAGTCAGGACGAACCACCATATCATGGCTCCGACGAGTATGGACAAGTAACCCAGAGATTGCTGTACCACGTGGTCGGGGACGACAAAGGTGAAGCGGGCGAACAACGCCACGAACAGAAAGATGATGAGAGGGTTGGAAAACGTGACCAGAAAACCGGTCACCATATTGTGTATCAACGTACCTTTACGGGGAGAAGTCGGGCGGATGGATTTCGCCGGATTGCAACGGTAAGTGTACCATCCGAAAAAGAAGAGCATGATACTGCCCGCCATCTGCAGGTAGAACATGTTGTCTTTGTTTTCAATGAAGTCTACCACGAAACTCATTCCGAATCCCGTAATCAAAGCATATATGATGTCGCTGAAAGATGCTCCGATTCCTGTGACGAAGCCATACCAGCGCCCTTTGTTCAGTGTACGCTGAATGCAAAGCACTCCGACTGGTCCCATAGGAGCGGATGCCACCACGCCGATGAGCAATCCCTTTATGATTAAATCTAATGTACTAACCGGTTCAAACCACATAATAGGTGCAAAATTGGCATTTTTCATGAGACTATAAAGAAAAGGCCGTTCTTTTTTATTTTCGTGAAAAAGAGTTTTTTCTTTTCGCGGTTACATCTGTTTTTCTTAACTTTGAAAACTGTTATAATTAACTTTTATATATACATTATGGCTATGGAAAATGAACCTTATGTAATAGGGCTTGATTTAGGGGGAACGAACTCAGTTTTCGGCATTGTGGACGCGGAAGGCCGCGTGGTGACTTCGACGTCTATCCGGACGAAAGGACAGTACGATTTGGATGTCTATATGGACAGTGCCTGTGCCGCTTTGGCTCCGATGATAGAACAGGTGGGCGGCATCCAGAACATCAAGGGGATGGGAATCGGTGCGCCTAACGGTAACTATTATACCGGCAATATCGAACTGGCACCCAACCTGCCGTGGAAAGGAATCGTCCCGTTTGCGAAGAAATTCAGTGAACGATTGGGGATTCCCGTGGTTTTGACAAACGATGCCAATGCTGCGGCTATCGGTGAGATGACTTACGGGGGTAGCCAAGGGGATGAAGAACTTCATCATGATTACTTTGGGTACGGGCGTGGGCAGCGGTATTGTAGTCAACGGTGAGTTGGTCTACGGTTGCGACGGGTTTGCCGGAGAATTGGGACATGTGATTGTGGATACGACCCCGGAAGCCCGCTTGTGTGGCTGTGGTCGTAAGGGGTGTTTGGAGGCTTATTGTTCGGCCACGGGCGTGGCGCGCACGGCACGCGAGTTTCTCGCCAAACGTACAGACGACACGGAGTTGCGTAAAATCCCGTTGGAGGAGATTACGTCGAAAGACGTATCTATTGCCGCTGAGCACGGTGACCAACTGGCACGCGATGTATATAAGTTTACCGGTGAATTGTTAGGACGCTCTTGTGCCAATTTTACCGCCTTCTGTAGTCCGGAGGCATACGTGTTTTTCGGTGGGCTGACAAAAGCCGGTAATCTGATTATGGACCCGATAAAAGAGGCATACGATGCTAATGTGCAGAACATTTTCAAAGGAAAAGCCAAGATGTTGATTTCCCAAATGGATGATGCACAAGCGGCTGTGGTAGGTGCTGCGGCATTGGCTTGGAAAATTTAGTATTAATTAAAAATATGAGATTATGAAGAAAACGTTTGTTTTGTATTTGTAGTCTGAGTCTCAGTTATAGCTTTTGCTGTAATCGGAAAGAGGGAAGTCTGTAAGACATTCCCTGAAATGGATTTAATCTTGGCTAATGTAGAAATGTTAAGTCGGGCTGAAAGTCCTTATGATTGTATATTGGCAAAGGATGAATGTAAATCTGAAATCAGGCGTAAGAACAAATAAACATTCTTAGAATTAAATTGGGACTGTATGGGGCTACCATTGGTGCTACTGTTGATTTAAGTAGTGGTACACAAATCTACAAGCGAAAAAATTGGTGGCAAAATGGAGTTAGATGCGGGAATGATATTACCTGTAATGATTTCCTAAAAGATCTTGGCTTATGATGAAGCATACATTGTTCTCTCTTTCTATTTTAGTCTTGTGTAACTCTTGCGGTGATAGAAAAGAAGAAGCTAATATACGTGATTTGTCGAAAGTAAATAATACTATATCAACTTGCTCTTTTATAGAGCAAGTTGATTTCATTCCTCTTCATGAAAAAGATTCATTTTTATTGGGGGAAATCAATGCTATACGTAAGTATGACGGTAAATGGTATATTTTGGATAATAAGCAGAAAACAGCGATTGTTGCTTTTGACTCAGTAGGTCAACCTGTTTCTCTATACGATAAGACCGGAAATGGAAAAGGGGAATATGCAGAGATCACAGGTTTTGATGTGTCTCCAGAAACGGGAGATATTTGTATATTATGTGGTCCACCTAAAATTATAATATTAGATAAGGATCTAAAGTTTAAACAAGAAATAAAACTATCTGATTATTATTGGAGAATATGTTGGTATGATGCAGGTTTTTTATTGTATTCGGCTAATAATGCAACAGTAGATTATATTACCTTGGAACAAAAGGCTAGAAAAATATTTCAGGCTGAAAGCGATATGTATAATGTAGCTGGTACGGAACCTGTTTTTATTAGGGATAACGATAATCTGTACTTCCATACGGAACAGTCGGATGCTTTGTATGAAATTAAAGATTTTGAATTTGTCCCAGTTATATCTTTAGATTATCCATTAAAGAAGGAAACAGAGCAAATTTTGCGTAAAAGGTATTATGGAGATTTGAATGTACAAGAACGCATGAAGTATGTAAGGCCTACTGTAAATTGTGTGATAGGCAATGATACGTGCCTTTCTTTTATATATAGTAGAATGCTATATTATATTAATATGCCTTATAAGAATCATTATATTAATTCCGTATTAAAAATTGATTGCGGAAGAGCGACTATAAAAACAGGAAATCAACTAATAAGTTGGAAATATATCTCAGAATATGATCCGGAGAGCTATAGTGACAATAGTTTATATAAGGGAATTAAGGTAAATCACCCTGTAATGAATGATAGTTTAAGGCGATCAGGAAATCCAATGTTGATATTATATACTCTAAAAAAGACTTTTGGAGAGTGAAACGTATACTGTTTTATATGGGAAGATAATGTTCAACAAGTAAATTTTTCAAGTCTATATGTATAAAGCCGACCTCAAAATCATTTTTGGGTCGGCATTTTCTATTTGCCATTCGTCCGGCAAACGGTTTTCCGGATAAATGGGTTTTGTCATCTGATTTGGGGACGATAATTCTTGCGGATAGGATAGAGTTCCTCTGCTTTTACTTCAACAACTTGTCCTTCGCGGGCGATAATCAGAGTGGTATGGTTATGTTTTGCACGCTCCACGAGGCGTTTCTGAGCCAGGTATATGCCTCGTCGATTTTGCACTGCATTTCATAAACCTCATCCTCGCTCATTATCGTTTTCTTCGGTGTATTGGTCTTTGAATTTTTCATATACGGCTGGTTCAATAATAGTTATACTCTCGTCTTTGCATCCGTAGGCTATTTTGTTGGCCGGACAGGTGCTGTTGTCATACAATGCCCAATAGTCGCATACGGGCATATAGAGGTTGAACAGGTTGCTCAGGCCGTTGTCGTAACGGCGGTAAATCACGTCAAGCGGGATGTTGTGCCCACCTTCGCTTACGCGTTTGGCCACCCGTTTTACGGCCTGTTCCGGGCTGCTCAGCGAGAAGAAGAGCAACGTGACGAAATAGCCTCTTTTCTGTGCCTGTTTGATAAGTTTCACGTAAGACCGCGTGGCCAATGTCGTTTCAAAAGCAAAGGTTTCGCCTTCTTTCAGCAGGTGGATGATGCGTTCTATCATCAAGCGTCCCGCCTGGATGGCTACGCCTTCGGGATTGAACGGAGACAGTCCCGCTGCGATTTCATCGGCGTTGACGAATTCACGGCAATCCAACATTTCCGGAAGTACGGTAAAGCTGGCTGTCGTTTTTCCGGCTCCGTTACAACCTGCAATGACGTACAAGTTGTGTTTTTGTTCTCCCATTACATTATTTATTTAAATACTGAATGACAAAGATACGATTTGGCGGTGAATCCGGCAATATTTCCGGTTCCTTTTTAAGGGGGCTGAGTGAAAAAGCAGACGGTCAGTCTTTCTTTTTCAGCAAATCGGGACGCAAAGCCTTTGTGCGTTCGAAAGACTGTTGCAGTTCCCATTCCTTAATCTTGGCTTCGTGCCCGGAAAGTAAAATTTCGGGCACGGTCCAACCTTTATAATCGGCGGCCGGGTATATACGGGAGCAGCCAGCAGGTTGTCCTGGAACGAGTCGGAGAGGGCGCTTTGTTCGTCGCCGATGACACCGGGCACGATACGTACGATGGCATCTGTCATGACAGCGGCTGCCAGTTCTCCGCCCGTCAGTACGTAATCTCCTATACTGACTTCTTTCGTGATGAGGTGTTCACGGATGCGGTAGTCTATACCTTTATAATGTCCGCACAGGATGATGAGGTTTTCACAAAGGGAAAGCGTGTTGGCCATCGGTTGGTCGAACTGTTCGCCGTCCGGTGTGGTGAAAATCACTTCGTCGTAGTCCCGTTCCGCCTTCAAGGCCGAGATGCAGCGGTCTATCGGTTCGCACTGCATCACCATGCCCGCAAAGCCGCCGAAAGGATAGTCGTCCACCCGGCGGTACTTATTCGTGGCATAGTCGCGCAAGTTGTGCAAATGGATTTCCACCAAGCCTTTCTTTTGGGCACGTCCTAATATGCTTTCACGCACAAAGCCTCGAGTAATTCCGGCAAAACGGTAATGATGTCTATTCTCATGGGAATCTGTTTTCTTGTAATCTACTGCAAAAGTAGTGATTTTGTGCCGGATTTCATGGCGTGTGGCGGATGATTACTAAAAATAGAAGTTAAAAAGGAAATTTTGGGAACAGAAAACGTTCCGTAGATTTGCTTTTCTAAACCTTTAGATATACATTTGCCATATCAATAACTAAAGTATTAGAAATAATGGGAAAGACAGGGTACACTGACAAAAGCTGAGATGCAAGTCATGAACATCCTTTGGAGTCTGCCTTCGATGAAGGGTACCATTTCGGATGTGCTTGAGGGGTACGGCGAGAAGAAACCGGCTTATACTACCGTAGCCACGTTCATGAAGATTTTGTTGAACAAGGGATACGTGGGATTTGAGAAGCTGAAAGGAACGAAAACCCAGTGTTATTATCCTTTGATTACGAAACAGGAATATACGCGGAAAGTGCTGGACGGGGTGAAGGAGGACTTGTTCGGCGGTTCGCTTTCCTCTTTGGTTCGTTTTTTTGTCAAAGATGAACGTATCTCGGAAGAAGAATTGAAAGAAATGCTTGAGATGGTGGAACGGCAGGGGGATGAGCCCCGGCGCGCGTAGCCCGCAGTCCACAGGGCATGGTGGTGGAACAGTTTAAAATATAGGATATGGGAACATTCTTGGTTTATATCATCAAATCGGCTTTGTGCCTGACATTGCTTTATCTGCCTTATACCTTATTATTACGTAAGGAAAGGCTGCATCGCTTGAACCGTATGGCCTTGTTGGCCATACTTGCGGCTTCGTTCCTTTTCCCGCTTTCGCAGGAGGAGTGGTTTGGCGGAATGTGGCATTCGTGGCAGTCTGCCGCACCGGAAGGGGCGTATGCTGGATTGATAGACCGGCTTGGGCGGACGGAGCTTTTCATGCCGGAGGTCGTCATCATGCCGGATGCGGATGTTCCTGTTTGGCCTTTGGTGTGTGTCTGTCTTTATTTCGCAGGTCTGGCGGTGTCGTTGTCCGTCCGTATGTACCAGTTCTTCCGTATGCGTCGGGCGATATCTCGCGGTTGTCTTTGGCGCGAGAGCTTTTCAGACGGTATTACGCTCTACTGTCATGCCCGTCCCATGCCGCCTTTCAGTTGGATGCACAGCGTCGTGATGTGGGAAGGAGACTTGGAGGCGATGCCGGCGAAGCCATTCTCATGCACGAAAAGGCCCATGTGCTGTACGGCCATTCCTACGATACGCTGCTGATGTTGGCTGTGGAGGCTGTACAGTGGTTCAATCCAGTGGTTTGGATGATGGAGATGGACTTGCGCTGCATTCATGAGTATCAGGCCGACGAGTACGTACTGAACCATGGAGTCAACGCGAAGAACTATCAGTTATATCTAATAAAAAAGGCCGTTGGCAGCCGACTGCAATCTTTTGCCAACGGTCTGAATCAAAGCACACTTAAAAAACGTATTGCTATGATGTGTAACAAAAAATCAACGAAATGGGCAGTTTTGAAGTACATGTACCTGCTGCCCGTGGGGGCTTTTGCCACAGTGGCATTCGCTCGTCCGGAGATCGTAAACGGAGTAGACGGCCGGTTGGAGCAACTCTCTGCGGTCAAAGTTACGGATTTATCCGCAACCGCGAAAGCCGTCGCGGCTGAAAATGTTCAGCCGGAACCTTTAAAAATGGAAAAAGCGGCTTCCGAAGCGGAAGTTTCCGGAGGGGAAGCCGCCAAGCCTTCTTCGGTTGTGGCGAAGGCAGATTCGGCCGTTGTCTCTTCGGAAAGGACGTCCGAAGGTATTGTGGTGACTGCGATGGCACCCCGGAATAAGGAGGAAGAGCCTGCCCGGACTAAGGAGAAAGATTCAGCACCTCGCTATATGATGGTGAAGAGAGCACGTGTTATGCCCAACAAGATATACGATGAGGTAGACGTGAAACCGACGTTTCCGGGCGGAGAAGCCGAGTGCATGGCGTATGTGGCGCGTAACATGAAATATCCAAGAAAATGTATGGAGAACGGTGTAACGGGACGCGTGTTCTGCGGTTTGGTCGTCGATACGGACGGTAGCCTGTGTAGTATCGAGTTCAGAAGGGATTGTTATGCAAAGAATATGGATGGTAGTCCGGCATCCGAAGAAATGTTGCAACTGTTTGTCGAGGAGACTTTACGCGTAGTAGACGGGATGCCGAAATGGACACCGGGACAGAAGGACGGGAAGGCGGTGGCTGCGCGCTATGTTTTGCCGTTTACGTTCCGCTTGCAATGATGCTGTGCGGAACGAGTGTATGCCTGTAGGCATTCCAAACGTATTAGAATTTGAAAACGATTTGAAACCTTTTCGATATAATGATATGGGAACATTTTTAGTCTACATCATCAAATCGGCATTTTGCCTGACGTTGCTTTATCTGCCTTACACGTTGTTGTTGCGTGGGGAGAAGCACCATCGTTTGAGCCGTATGGCATTGCATGTCTTGTCGGTAGCTGCGTTCTTGTTACCGTTGGTACAGGAAGAGTGGTTCGGGGGGGCTGTCCGTTCATGGCAGACGGCAATGCCCGAAGGTACATACGCCGTGCTGGTGGAACGGTTGGAGCAGGCGGATGTGCTTGCCATGCCGGATACCGGGAGTAGTGAAGAAGCCGTACTCATCTGCCTATGGTTTTGGTCGGCCTGTATCTTGCTGGTGTGGCCGTGTCGTTGGCCGTGCGGTTGTGGCAGTGGGTGCGCATGCACCGGTTTGTTTCCCGGGGATGTTTGTGGAAAGAAGGCCGTGAGGGCGGCATCACATTGTATTGTCATGCCCGTCCCGTGTCGCCGTTCAGTTGGATGCACTGTATTGTCATGTCAGAAGAGGATTTGGATGGCGAGGCCGGTCATGCGATATACGTCCACGAGAAAGCACACGTGCTTTATGGACATTCCTACGACACGTTGTGGATGCTTGCTGTGGAAGCCGTGCAATGGTTCAACCCTGTGGTCTGGATGATGGAGATGGACATGCGGTGCATCCATGAGTACCAAGCTGACGCTTACGTACTCGGCCAAGGCATCAATGCGAAGGATTATCAACTTTATTTAATCAGGAAAGCCGTCGGTGCCCGACTGCAATCTTTTGCCAACGGCTTGACCCAAAGTACACTTAAAAAACGTATCATGATGATGACAAACAA
>ENA-OQDM01000796-OQDM01000796.1-human-gut-metagenome-genome-assembly--contig:-NODE-796-length-15641-cov-5.893773_pt1 | contig 15641 bp, 18 predicted proteins | sample MGYA00242772_ERZ504605 | MGnify/ENA primary metagenome ERZ504605 (study PRJEB26092, sample SAMD00036348) | human gut metagenome | host: Homo sapiens | study: EMG produced TPA metagenomics assembly of... | reverse complement strand
CGCCGCTCTTTTGCTCCCCCTTTTCCCCCTTCCCGCCCGCAGGCGATCCCCCGCCGCAGCGGATTTTCTTTTTGGTACTTTTTCTTTTGTGAGGTGGTAATATGACCGAGAATTATCGAGGCTGCTACGAGTATTTGAGCGCACAGTTTCCGCAGGTTGGCGGCTATGAGTTCTACAAGGAGTTGTTTCCCGATAATGAGAACGCCGGAGAACGGCACATGGATTTTTCCCATCCGAACGCAGTGTATTTGTATCGGGACGAACAGGACGAGGGGAAGAAGCTCCGTCGCAGAAAAATGTATAACGACACATGGGAACAGGATTACATGGAGTTTGTCGAGGGAAACAGCCTTACTCTGTGCGGTGGTCTTGTCTATCGCAGACGGGAGAACAGGCTGGAAAACGCCCAGAGGATGCACGCTCTGATATTCGATTTGGATGGCGTTGGTCTTGGGGAGCTGCGAAATCTCTTTTTGCGCTTCGGCGGCGATCCGGAGCGATTGCGCCGATTGCCGATGCCGACTTTCCTTGTTCTGTCGGGAACAGGGCTGCATATCTACTATGTTTTCCAGCAGCCTATTGACCTATACCCGAATATAAAAATCCAGCTTAAAAGTCTGAAATATGACCTCACTTTTCGGATGTGGGAGTATGGGGGAACTTCGCAGGTAAAGTCAATACAGTATCAGTCTATCAATCAGCCGTTCAGAATGGTGGGTAGTGTCAATGACAAGCATGGGACGGAGCTGGTCGCATTCCGCACCGGAGAACGGGTGACATTGGACTATCTGAATGCCTATGCAAAGCTGGAAAACAGGGTGGATGTAAACAAACCGTTCAGCCCGTCCAAAATGACAAGAGCCGAGGCGAGGGAGGCATATCCAGAGTGGTATGAGCGTGTTGTTGTAAAGGGAGAAAAGACGCGCAAGCAATGGGATATTGCCGGAAAGGTGCATGGTGATGATCCGTATGCGCTTTACCATTGGTGGCTGCGGCAGATAGGTGAGATAAAGGGCGGGCATCGGTATTTTTTTCTGATGTGCCTTGCAATCTATGCCTATAAATGTGGTGTGTCGAAGCAGCAGCTCCGGCAGGACATGAAACGGGCTTTTGAGGATCTGCAGATGGTGAAGCATGAGAATGCTTTGACTGAGGACGATATAAAGAGCGCAATGGAGGCATACGACAAGGAGTATTACAATTTCACAATTGCCGACATAGAAGCGTTGACTGATGTTCGCATTGAAAGAAACAAGAGAAACGGGCGAAAGCAGGAGCAGCATTTACAGTTTGCTCGTGGTGTTCGTGAGGTTAAAGCGAAAATTGGAGAGCCTGTTTCGGGTGGTGGTCGCCCATCGGCGGCGATGGTAGTCTATGAATGGCGGCAACAGCATCCAGATGGGGCAAAAAGCCAATGTAAAAAAGAAACGGGATTGACCTATCCCACGATCCGCAAGTGGTGGGACACCGTACCGGAGGGGCATATAACGGTCAAAATACTCCCATCACAGGCTTTGAGCGATCTGTTGGTGGAGGAATTTAAGAAAGGGCTGTAAACGCCCCAGAAACGCCCTGCAAGGCGTTTTCGGGGCGGGTAAGGGTTTTTATATTACCCCACCGAAAACGAGGCTTGAAAACCGCGCGAAATAAGGCTTTTTCACCCCCTAAATGTACACGCTGCGGTGTTACCATATAGAAAGTACTGTTCATAGAAAAGTTGCAAAAAACATTTGCAATGCACTTGCAAATGTCATGAATATTGAGTATAATATTAGTGCAAGCTAAAAATGACGAGGAAAGGAGTGCTATTATGGCTAAAGGAAATATGACGATAAGAATGGAGCCGGAGCTGAAAGCGCAGGCGGCAGCTCTCTTTAAGTCCCTCGGAATGGATTTGAGTACGGCAACGGGCATTTTTTATCGACAGGCACTTAGGTGTCATGGACTTCCCTTTGAAGTCAAGGTTGACGAGCCGAATGCTGTTACCTATGCGGCGATGGAGGCGGCAGAAAAGGGAGAGGATATGTATGGTCCGTTTGATAGCGTTGCAGATCTGATGGAGGCGCTGAATGCTTAAGCCGGAGTTTTCGGGGCAGTTCAAACGAGATTACAAGCTTGCGATCAAGAGAGGCTGCGATCCGAAGAAGTTGGAGGAAGTGATCACGCTGTTGTGTAACGAGCAGCCGTTGCCGGAGGCGTATCGGGATCATGCTCTCACTAATTCCAGAAATTATAAGGACATGAGAGAATGTCACATCGAGCCGGACTGGCTGTTGGTCTATAAAGTTGTTCGGCAGACTTTGATTTTGAAATTGATAAGGACGGGATCTCATAGCGATTTGTTTTGAGATTAACTCTGGATGAAAGAGTGGTGATGATATTTGGCGGGTGTAATAACGGAAATTGCAATAGAATGTGGCGTGTCGGAACAGGCAGTTCGTGCATGGTGTAGGCGAAACCATGTTGCGAAAGATGCGAAAGGAAGTTTCGCAATCAGCGAAAGTCAAAAAACCGCCATATATCAGCATTATTTAGGTGTTGAACGAAAGCAAGTTTCGCAACCGGCGAAAGCAAGTTGCGAAACTTGCGAAACCACTTTGATCGCTATGCTGCAGGGAGAATTAGACCGGAAAAGCGAGCAACTTGCTGTAAAGGACAAGCAGATCGAGGAACTGAACGCAAGGCTGGCAGAGGTCAGCTCGGCACTGGTGGCAGCGCAGCAGACCGCACAGGCTGCACAGGCACTTCATGCGGGAACAATACAGCAGCAGATTACTTCCAGAGCTGATCAGAGCGAGGGAAGTGGAGACGAGCCGAAAAAACAGGGATGGTTTAGTCGGTTGTTTCGTGGTTAGATAAACCAGAATTTGCGGAGGATAAATGATGCAATTCACAAAGATTGATATAAATAATTGGACACGAAAAGAGTATTTCGACCACTATTTTGGCAATACGCCCTGCACATATAGTATGACGGTAAAACTCGATATTTCTAAGTTGAAAAAGGATGGAAAAAAGTTATACCCAACTCTTTTATATGGAGTTACAACGATCATCAATCGACATGAAGAGTTCAGGACCGCATTAGATGAAAACGGACAGGTAGGCGTTTTTTCAGAAATGCTGCCTTGCTACACAGTTTTTCATAAGGAAACTGAAACCTTTTCGAGTATTTGGACTGAGTTTACAGCAGACTATACTGAGTTTCTTCAGAACTATCAAAAGGATATAGACGCTTTTGGTGAACGAATGGGAATGTCCGCAAAGCCTAATCCTCCGGAAAACACTTTCCCTGTTTCTATGATACCGTGGACAAGCTTTGAAGGCTTTAACTTAAATCTAAAAAAAGGATATGACTATCTACTGCCGATATTTACGTTTGGGAAGTATTATGAGGAGGGCGGAAAATACTATATTCCCTTATACCGGCACAGTTCCTACTTTGCAGGACTTCCGTGCGGAACTTTTGAAACAGGACGAGCCGGAAGCAAAGGAAATCGCCCTTGCTATCGAGCTGTTTACACACGGTTCTTTGAATACTTTTGCAAAGCCGACCAATGTTGATACGGATAACCGACTTATCTGTTATGACATTCTTGACCTCGGCAAGCAGCTTATGCCTATCGGTATGCTTGTTGTCCTCGACTCTATCCTGAACCGTATTACACAGAACCGTGCTAAGGGTAAGCAGACTTTCATCTTCATTGATGAAATCTACCTCCTGTTCCAGCACGAATACTCCGCAAACTTCCTGTTTACTCTTTGGAAGCGTGTGAGAAAGTACGGTGCTTATGCCACCGGCATTACGCAGAATGTGGACGACCTTTTGCAGAGCCATACGGCAAGAACTATGCTTGCAAACAGCGAGTTTTTGATTATGCTCAATCAGGCGTCAACCGACAGAATTGAGCTTGCCAAGCTCCTTAACATTTCCGACCTACAGCTTTCATATATCACGAATGTTGACGCAGGACACGGACTGATTAAGGTCGGCAGTTCGCTTGTGCCGTTTGCAAACAAGTTCCCGAAGAATACGAAGCTGTATAAGCTGATGACAACCAAACCGGGCGAGGGTGCATAATTTTTTCAAAAAACTATTGACTCTTACGCTGCGTAATAGTTTATGCTATAATTATCACGAGGAGATGATAGAGATGATGACTGTTAATAAGGTTAGCAAACTTACCGGCGTCAGTATCCGAACCTTGCAGTATTATGACAAGATTGGATTGCTGCATCCGGCGGAACACACAGAAGCTGGTTACCGACTGTATGACGATACAGCTTTGGAACGCTTGCAACAAATTCTACTGTTTCGAGAACTTGAATTTTCGCTCAAGGAGATTCAAGCAATCTGCAAAGTCCGGACTTTGACAGAGATAAGGCATTGGAACAGCAAATTGAGTTGCTATCCTTGAAAAAAGAACATTTAGAGAACCTTATCACCTTCGCTCGTGGATTAAAACAAGTTGGAGGAACAAATATGGATTTCAGCGCATTTAACACAAAAAAGATGGAAGAATACGCCACAAAAGCAAAGGAACAATGGCAGCACACCGACGCCTATCAGGAATTTTCAGAAAATAGCAAAGGACGTTCTAAAGAAGCGGAGGAAGCACTTGCCCGTGGTATGATGACGATTTTTGCGGATTTTGGCAAGCATAAGAATAATGACCCCGCTTCTGAAGAAGTACAAGCTTTAGTTAAGCGCCTGCAAGCATATATCTCGGAAAATTATTATCACTGCACTTCCGAAATTCTGAATGCTTTGGGTGCGATGTACGGTGCCGGTGGCGAGTTCACTGAGAATATTGATAAAGCCGGTGGCAAAGGAACTGCTGAGTTTGCCGAGCGTGCAATCTCCATCTACTGCAAATAAACAATAACGGTAATTAACTTATCATCAACACCAAACTGGGCGAGGGCGCATAACCCTTGCCCCTTTTTTATTCAAGAAAGGAAACGCTTATGAAAAATAAAATCTATATTGCTTTAATCTGTGCTTTCAGCATTTTGCTTGCCGTCAGTTCCGGCTTTATTATCAAGCACTATATCGACTCCGAAAAGCAGTCTGAAATCTACGACAATCTGATTGAAACTGTTGAGAAAACAGATACTGAAAAAGATACAATGATATATTCGCAAGATAAGTCGTTCTTGTCGGACTATCAGGATTTGTATCTGCAAAACAACGATATGGTCGGCTGGATTAAGGTTGAGGACACTAAAATCAATTATCCCGTTATGCAGTCAAAGGACAACCCGAACTTCTATCTGAAGCACGGCTTTGATAAGGCATACACCGACTACGGCTGTCCTTATGTTCAGGAAAACTACGATATGGAACTGCCAAGCGACAATATCGATTCAAGTGCATCATGCCGTTTGTGACGGCTTTCATGTTTGCCGTTTTTTGGATGAATTACAAGACTTGCTGAATAAATAAAATCCCAGTTTGTCGTGGAAACGGGGAGCCGCCCGCAGACGGCAGTGGCAGCGCCCCTCCGGAGCAGTCAGAAGCAGCGGTGTAAAACCGCATCGGAGGCAGCTCCGGCACCCTCCCCTTTAGGGGCGCAAAGCACTTTCATACTGCTGCACCAACGGGGCGGCGGTGTGAAAGTGCTTTTGCGTTACTTTCTCACCGAGAAAGTAACAAAGAGGTGACTTCAGCGGAAAGCTATGATATAATAAAATGGACGGGAGGTGCAATTATGGCAGTCAAAATATCGGGCATGATGGGTACGGGCAGCTTGGGGCATAATAACCGCAAGTTCCATACCGAGAATGTCGATCCAACAAGGTCGGAGCTGAACATTACCCTGTGTCGGGAAAATCTGCGGCAAGTGTATGAGGACACCTTTGGCGAGGCTCTGGCGGCATACAATGCCGGAAAGAAAAAGACGAGGGATAAGATACCGGACTATTACAGGCACATCGAAAAGAGCAAACAGGAGAAGCTGTTTCATGAGGTCATCTTCCAGATCGGCAACATGGAAAACTGCCATTGCGGTACGCCGGAGGGCGATAGAGCCGCAGCAGCTCTCAAACAGTTTGCGGAGGAATTTCAAGAAAGAAATCCGCACTTGCGGGTGTTTAACTCGGTCATTCATTTGGATGAGGCAACGCCGCATTTGCATTTGGATTTTGTTCCGGTGGCAACGGAGCAGAAGCGAGGTCTTGCGACAAGGGTTTCTCTGAAACAGGCATTGGCGCAGCAGGGCTTTACAGGGCAGTCCAAACGGGAAACAGAATGGAATGCCTGGGTGAACAGCGAAAAGCTGGTGTTGGAGCAGATCGCCCAGCAGCATAGCTTTGAGGTCGTTCATGGGGACGGCGGCAGACCGCATATGTCCTTGCCGGAATACAAAGAGGCGGCGAGGGAATTGGAGGCGGCAAAGCAGGAGCTTCAAGCAGCGAGGGCGGAGGTGTCCGAGCTGCAAGCGGAAAAGGAGAGTCTGCGGGAGACGGTGCAGGAGCTGAAAGCCGTCAAAAAGGTTTCTGTGAACTTGGAGAAGATCCAGCCGGAAGAAACGATGATGGGCAACATTAAGGGCGTGACGCTGCCGGAGATCAAGAAGCTGAAAGCGATGGCGGTGCGGGGTGCTGAGGCAGAACAGAAAGTAAAAAAGCAGCAGCAGACCATAGACCGGCTGGAGGCTGAGAACGCTTCTCTGCAAAGGCAGCTCAAACCATCGGTGCAGAAGCGAATGAAAGAAATGCAGGAGATGAGCGAGCTTCGGGAGCAGAACAGGGATTTGCAGTATGAAACGCAATGGCTGGAACAGGAGCTTGAAAGGGAGCGCAGCTTCTCTGCGAGGTTGATGCGAGGGATAAATATGGCATTGATCTATTTGGAAGAACACTTGCCGGACAATCTGCGCCCGCTACTGGATAAGGTGCGGGAGATCCTGCCGGAGTGGGAGCAGACGGAGCAAAGGCAACAGCAAACGCATGACCGGGGCATGGGTGGTATGTCGCTGTAAAATAAGCCTGTCCGATGGGCTTGCAAAACCAAATCGGACAGGCTATAATAACAAGTATAAAGTGAAAAAAACTCTATTGATAATCTAAGCCCCCTGTAAGGGTATTCCCGTATAAATATTTTCTCTCTCAGAAAGGGAGAAAGTCGGAGGGGAAAAAGGGGGTGAGCGGCGGGGTGTTGGAAGTGTGGTAAACCCCGTAGGGGTTTTCCAAGCACCTGTGGTAAACCCATCGGGTTTTCCATAGGTGCGGCACTTTCAATGCCCCAGAGCGAGGGGGAAAAGGGGGAGGTGACTTTCTCTTTAAGGCCCCGGAGGGGCCGCTCTTTGGCTCCCCCTTTTCCCCCTTCCCGCCGCAGCGATTTTCTTTTTGCTTCTTTTTCTTTTGGAGGTGGCTTTACATGACCGAAAATTACAGAGGGTGCTATGAATACCTGTCGGCGCAGTTTGAGCAGGTGGGCGGCTATGACTTTTACCGGGAGCTGTTTCCCGACAATGAGCTGTACGGGGTTAAGTACGATGACTTCTCTCATCCGAGTGCGGTGTATCTCTATCAGGGCGAAGATGAGCGGCTTCATCGACGGAAGATGTATCACGATACATGGGAGAAGGACTATACGGAGTTTGTGGAGCAAAATCCCTTGACACTGTGCAGCGGTCTTGTCTATCGCCGGAATAAGAACCGGCTGGAGCACGCACAGCGGATGAATGCCCTTATCTTTGATTTGGACGGGGTAGGTATTGGGGAGCTGCGCAATCTCTTTCTCCGATTTGACGGAGATCCGAAGCGTGTTCGGCGGCTGCCTATGCCGACCTTCCTTGTGTTGTCCGGGAACGGTCTGCACCTGTACTATGTGTTCAAGGAGCCGATAGATCTATACCCCAATATCAAAGTCCAGCTTAAGAGCCTCAAATATGACCTCACATTCCGCATCTGGGAGTACAAGGGAACATCCCAGCTAAAGGCGATCCAGTACCAGTCCATCAATCAGGGTTTCCGCATGGTGGGGAGCATCAACGCCAAGTACGGTACGGAGTTGGTGGCCTTCCGCACAGGGGAGCGTGTGACGCTGGATTATCTGAACGCTTACGCAATCAAGCCGGAGAACCGGGTGGATATAAATAAGCCGTTTCATCCGTCCAGAATGACGAGGGCGCAGGCGAAGGAGGCATACCCGGAATGGTATCAGCGTGTGGTGATAGAGGGCAATAAGAGAAAAAAGAAGTGGGATATAGCCGGAAAGGTACACGGCGATGATCCGTATGCCCTTTACCATTGGTGGCTGAGGCAGATCGGCAGCATCGAGGGCGGCCATCGGTATTTCTATTTGATGTGCCTTGCTATCTACGCCTATAAATGCGATGTGCCGAAGCAGCAGCTCCGGCAGGATATGCGGACAGCGTTTGAGGACTTGCAGATGGTGAAGCATGAGAACGCATTGACTGAGGAGGATATACGGAGTGCGCTGGAGGCATACGACAAGGAGTATTATAATTTCACGATTGCAGATATTGAGAAACTGACCAATGTTCGAGTTGAGAGAAATAAGAGAAACGGTAGAACGCAGGAACAGCATATGGAGGTTATGCGGGCTATTCAAACAGTTACAAATCCAAATTGGAGGAAGGGAAATGGGCGGCCATCAGCGCAGCAGCGAGTATATGACTGGCGGCAGCAGAACCCGGATGGCAGACCGAAAGATTGTATTGCTGGCACTGGACTATCGAAGAACACCGTTTATAAGTGGTGGGATAACCCTCCAACGGTGCGGTATGAGGATGGCGGTCTGACGGTCAAAATACGCCCGTCACAGGCGTTGAGCGATCTGATACAGGAGGATTTGCGGAAAGGGCTGTAAACGCCCCAGAATGGCCTCTACGCCGTTTTTTGGCGTGGTAGGGTAAGGATACTGCCCCCTCTGATTTCGAGGACGGAAAACCGCATAAATCAAGGCTTTTTCGACCCCTAAATGGTAACATAGGTAAAAGTTATTTATGGCAAGGAAACAGTGTTGATAATTTAGCATAATTATGATAAGATAAAGCAAAGGAGGATGATAATATGAATATGATTCGACCTGTTTCTGATTTGAGAACAATTTTGCTGACATTTCAAAGACCGTGCATGAAACTGCTCAACCTGTTTTTTTGACAAAGAATGGATACGGTGATATGGTTGTTTTGAGTATGGAGGCATTTGAGAACCTGCAATTTGAAAGCGAGGTGTATTTCAAGCTGCAGGAGGCAGAGAAAGAGGCGGAGCTGACGGATCAACGCTATTCTTCCAAAGATGTGCTGAAGGCAATGAAAGATGCCATTGGAGGGGAACGGGTTGTATAAATTAGAGTATTTACCTGTTGCCCGGAAAGATATGATTGAAATTGTTCGGTATATCAGCAGAGAACTGCAAAACCCGGATGCGGCGGATCGTCTGGCGGTAGAGCTGGTGAATGCAGCGGAAAGCGTGCTGACTTTTCCGTATGCTGCTCCGGCCTACCAGCCGATCCGGTCACTGAAACATGAATACCGAAAAATTTTGGTACAAAATTATCTGATGTTTTATTGGGTGGATGAAGAAGAAAGGCTGGTGACCGTTGCCCGTGTAGTCTATGCTAAACGGGACTATGGCCGGCTGTTGGAGTGATGGGAATGGAGAGGTTGGTTGAAGTTACGCTGGAGATCGATGCCGAGCTGAAAGAACAGGCAGAAAAGGTCTTTGCAGAAAATGGAATGACCTTGGAAGAAGCAACGATTCTATTTTTTGAGGAAACCGTTCGTCTGGGGCGGCTCCCATTTGAGCTTGATGATGATCTGAGGGAGTACATAGCAAAGCAGTTGGACACACCCGCCAGCGATAGTGTGGGGAGTGTGAGGCCATGAAAACGATTCGGCAGATAGCCGACGAGATAGGCGTATCGAAGCAAACGGTTTATAAGCGGTACAAAGGCAAACTGCATACGGTTTGCGCTCCGTATGCGCATACGGAGCAGGGGGTTTTGTATATAGAGGAGCAGGGTGAAACCCTTATAAAACAAGACTTTCTGCAAAAGGAGTGCTCCGTTGGAGCGCATACGTATGCGCATACGGAGCGCTCCAATGGAGAGGTATTGGAGCAGTCTGAAAATGTGGGTGTGATAGCAGTATTGCAGACCACAATCGACACGCTGCAAGGACAGCTTGCGATAAAGGACAAGCAGATCGAGGATCTGAACGCAAGGCTTTCCGAGAGCAACGCTGCATTGGTTGCCGCCCAGCAGACGGCACAGGCTGCCCAGGCACTTCACGCGGGAACAATACAGCAGCAGCTTACCTCGGTACCGATCAGAGCGAGGGAAGTGGAGACGAGCCGAAAAAACAGGGGATGGTTTAGTCGGTTGTTTCGTGGTTAGATAAATCAGAATTTGCGGAGGATAAATGATGCAATTCACAAAGATTGATATAAATAATTGGACACGAAAAGAGTATTTCGACCACTATTTTGACAATACGCCCTGCACATATAGTATGACGGTAAAACTCGATATTTCTAAGTTGAAAAAGGATGGAAAAAAATTATATCCGACTCTCTTATATGGGGTTACAACAATCCTCAATCGACACGAAGAGTTCAGGACGGCATTAGATAAAAACGGACAGGTAGGTGTTTTTTCAGAAATGCTGCCTTGCTACACAATCTTTCATAAGGAAACTGAAACCTTTTCGAGTATTTGGACTGAGTTTACAGCAGACTATACTGAGTTTCTTCAGAACTATCAAAAGGATATAGACGCTTATGGTGAACGAAAGGGAATGTTCGCAAAGCCTAATCCTCCGGAAAACACTTTCCCTGTTTCTATGATACCGTGGACAAGCTTTGAAGGCTTTAACTTAAATCTAAAAAAAGGATAGTCGGAGTATTCCTTATCAAAGCCGTGCTTCAGGTAGAAGTTCGGTTCATTCACCGACTGCATCACGGGGTAGTTGATGTTGGTATCTGCAATGCTGATCCAGCCCACCAAATCATCGTTCTGCTGATAAAGCCCGGCAAGCTCCGGCAGAAGCATCTTTTCCTCGGAGTATGGAATCTGCTCCGTCGGTTCCGTTGCACTATCCGTCTGCACCGCAGCTTCCACAAGGTCAGCCAGATCATCATAAAGCTCAGCTTGCTTATTTGCTTCCTTGTAGTGCTCGATAATAAAATAGGTGCTTGCGCCGAGGACGGCTACAAGCACCGCAATAAGAATTGCACAGATTTTCTTTTTCATTTCGTTTCCTTTCATAAAGCGAGTAGGCACCCGCTGAAGTCAGCGAGTGCCTATAAGGTTTGTCTTGTTTATTTGCAGTAGATAGAGATTGCACGCTCGACAAATTTTGCAGTTCCTTCCCCACCTGCTTTATCAATATTCTCGGTAAATTCACCTCCAGCTCCATACATTGCACCAAGAGTTTGCAGTATTTCAGGGGTGCATTGATAATAATTCTCTGAGATATATGCCTGTAAGCGCTTCACCAAGGCTTGCGCTTCCGGCAATGCAGGATCGCCATCCTTGCATTTGCCAAAATCAGAGAAGATCAGCATCAGTCCTCTTGCAAGCGCTTCTTCTGCATCCTTAGAGCGCCCCTTGTTCTTTTGCGTATATTCCTGATAGGCATTGGTGTGTTGCCACTTTTCTTTTGCTTTCGTAGCGTATTCATCCATCTTTGCCGTATCAAATGCAGAAAAGTCCATATTCATTCCTCCAACCTGTTTTAGTCCACGAGCGAAGGTGATAAGGTTTTCGATATGCTCTTTTTTCAATGTGAGCAAGCATATTTGCTGATCTAATGCCCGATCCCTATCAAAGTCCGGACTTTGAAGAATGGACTGAATCTCTTTGAGAGAGAATTCAAGCTCACGGAACAGCAATATTTGCTGCAAGCGCTCCAGAGCTGTATCGTCATACAGCCGATAGCCCGCTTCGGTATATTCCGCCGGATGCAGTAAACCGATTTTGTCATAGTACTGCAAGGCACGAATGCTAACCCCCGTGAGCTTGCTCACCTCATTGACGGTCATCATTGGTATCATCCTCCTTCGTGGTAATTATAGCATAAACCATTACGCAGCGTCAGAGTCAATACCTTTTTTGAAGAATTTAAGCACCCTCGCCCGGTTTGGTAGTCATCAGCTTGTAGAGCTTCGTGTTTTTGGGAAACTTATTGGCAAACGGAACAAGGCTGGAGCCGACCTTGATAAGTCCGTGACCGGCATCTACATTGGTGATATAGGAAAGCTGGGTATCCGAGATGTTCAACAGCTTCGCAAGCTCCAATCTGTCCGTGGATGCCTGATTGAGCATCACGATGAACTCGGAGTTTGCCAGCATCGTTCTTGCCGTGTGGGACTGGAGCAGATCGTCCACATTCTGCGTGATGCCGGTCGCATAAGCGCCATACTTTCGTACACGCTTCCACAGGGTGAACAGGAAGTTTGCGCTGTACTCGTGCTGGAACAGAAGGTAGATCTCGTCGATGAAGATGAAGGTGTTCTTACCCTTGGCTCGGTTCTGCGTAATACGGTTCAGGATAGAGTCGAGAACGACCAGCATACCGATGGGCATAAGCTGTTTGCCGAGGTCGAGAATGTCATAGCAGATCAGGCGGTTGTCCGTGTCCACATTGGTTTTCTTAGCAAAGGTATTCAGAGAACCGTTGGTAAACAGCTCAATGGCAAGGGCGATCTCCTGCGCTTCAGGTTCGGACTGCTTCAAAAGCTCTGCTCTAAAGTCCTGCAAGGTCGGCACTTCGCCGGTATAGTTGTTCTGCTGATAGGTACGGTAGACGCTTGCCGTGCAGCGGTCGATGATGGACTTCTGCACTGCACCGAGGTTGTTGCCACCGATAAGCTGTTCGCACAGGGACATAATGAACTCGGATTTCAGAATGACGGGGTTTGCGCCGTCGCCGTACTCCCGGTTCATATCCATCGCATTGATGTGGGTGGGAGAAGTGGCAGAGATGTTAATGATCTCGCCGCCCAGCGCCCGCACAAGGGGCGAATACTCTCGCTCAGGGTCAATGATGATAATGTCGGCGTCACCGGCAAGCACCTGATTGATGATCTCGCCCTTGGCGGTAAAGGACTTACCACCGCCCGAAACGCCGAGAATGAACTCGTTGCCGTTGAGGAGCTGTCTGCGGTCTGCGATAATCATATTCTTGGAGATGACATTCTGACCGTAGTAAACGCCGTTGGTGTGGCAAATGTCCTGCACACGGAACGGGATAAAGACCGCAAGGCTCTCCGTGGTCAGTGTGCGGAACGACTCGATCTTGCGAACACCGAAAGGCATCGCCGTATTCAGTCCGTCAAGCTGCTGAAACTTGAGAATGCCGAACTGACACAAGTGCTTTCTTGCCGTAGTGAGCAGAGCTTCGGTGTCGTTATCCAGTTGCTCCTTGGTGTCCGCCGTGTGAACCATCGTCAGAACGGCAAACATCATTCGCTGGTCACGGGTCGTCAGGTCGTCAAGGAACTCTTTCATTTCCTTGCGCTGCTGTTCAATGTCGTATGGAAGCTGGGCAGAAAAGTTGTTGTTGGCATTCTGCCTACGCTGCCAGTTGGTCGCATTGGTTTCAACGCCGAGCAAACGGCTTTCGGCTTCTCGCACGGCTTCATCCGTGGGTACGGGGATAACATCAATGGACATCATCAGATTGCGGTTGAGATCGGTCATTTCGGCAACCATAAAGTGCCTGCTCATCATTCGGATTGTCGTCCAGTTCATTAGCTTTATGACTATCTACTGCCGATATTTACGTTTGGGAAGTATTATGAGGATGGCGGAAAATACTATATTCCCTTATCGATTCAAGTGCATCATGCCGTTTGTGATGGCTTTCATGTTTGCCGTTTTTTGGATGAATTACAAGACTTGCTGAATAAATAAAATCCAAGTTTGTCGTGGAAACGGGGAGCCGCCCGCAGGCGGCAGGGGCAGCGCCCCTCCGGAGCAGTCCGGCTAATAGCGCATAAGCGTCGAGGCAGGCTGCTCCGGCAACCCTCCCCTTTAGGGGCGCAAAGCACTTTCCTACTGCTGCACCAACGGTGCTGCAGTGGGAAAGTGCTTTTGCGTTACTTTCTCACAGAGAAAGTAACAAAGAGGTGACTTCAGCGGAAATCTATGGTATAATAAACGGGACAGGAGGTGCGAGTATGGCAGTCAAAATATCCGGTATGATGGGAACCGGAAGCATGGGGCATAATAACCGCAAGTTCATTACCGAGAATGTAGATCCGGCCAGAACCGAGCAGAACATTACGCTGTGCAGGGAAAATCTGAAACAGGTCTACCATGAGCTTTTCGATGAAGCCCTTGCGGAGTATAACGCAAAGAAAACAAAGACGAGAGATAAGATCCCGGACTACTATCGGCACATTGAAAAGAGCAAGCAGGAGCGGCTTTTCCATGAGGTCATCTTCCAGATCGGCAACAAGGACAACTGCGGCTGCGAGACGCCGGAGGGAGAACGGGCTGCGGCAGCTCTCAAAGAGTTTGCCGAGGCATTTCAAGAACGGAACCCGCACCTGCGGGTGTTCAATCGGTCATTCATATGGACGAGGCCACGCCCCACATCCATATAGATTTCGTGCCTGTGGCAACGGAGCAGAAGCGGGGGCTTGCGAAAAGAGTATCGCTGAAACAGGCGTTGGCGCAGCAGGGATTTACAGGCCAGTCAAAACGGCAGACAGAATGGAATGCCTGGGTAAACAGTGAGAAGCTGGTGCTGGAGCAGATCGCCCAGCAGCACAGCTTTGAAGTGATCCACGGTGACGGAGGCCGACCGCATATGTCCTTGCCGGAGTACAAAGAGGCGGCGAGGGAGCTGGAGGCCGCAAGGCAGGAGATAGAAGCAGCGAGGGCGGAAGTGTCGGAGCTGCAGGCGGAAAAGGAAACGCTGCAGGGAACGGTTAAAGAGTTAAAGGCAGCGAAAAAGGTATCGCTGGATCTGGAGAGAATTAAGCCGGAAGAAACCATGATGGGCAATATCAAGGGCGTTACCTTGAAAGAGATCAAGCAGCTGAAGGCATTGGCGGTACGGGGCGCAGAGGCCGAGCAGACGGTAAAGCAGCAGGCCAATACCATAGAGCTTCAGAAGGCGCAGATCACTTCGCTGGAGCGGCAGCTCCGGCCATCCATACAGAAGCGGCTGAAGGAGGCGCAGGAGCTGTCTGACCTGAAGGACGAGAACATGGCGCTGGAGTACGAGCTGAACCGTCAGAAGGATCTCATGGCGAGACTGATGCAGCGAGTGGAGGCTGCGCTGACCTTCTTGGAGGAGAAGCTGCCGGAACAGTTTCGGCCATATGTCCAGCGGGCAAGGGCGCATATTATGCCGGAGCCCAAGCAGGAGCACAGGCATGACAGAGGTATGAGCATGGGCGGAATGAGCCGGTAAAAGCCGGACTTGCAAACGCAAGTCCGGCACGGTATAATGGCATTAGAAATTTTCCCAAAAAAAGTTTTGATAATCTAAGCGACCTGTAAGGGGTAGGGGCCCCTTATATCGTATCCCTAAAAACCCAAAAATATTCTCTCAGGAAGGGAGAAAGTCGGTGGGGAAAAAGGGGGTGAGTGGAGGCTGTGGGAATGTGGTAAACCCGTTAGGGTTTTCCATCATTTCCATGGCCGAAACAAGGGG
>ENA-OQDM01000794-OQDM01000794.1-human-gut-metagenome-genome-assembly--contig:-NODE-794-length-15693-cov-4.092702_pt1 | contig 15693 bp, 11 predicted proteins | sample MGYA00242772_ERZ504605 | MGnify/ENA primary metagenome ERZ504605 (study PRJEB26092, sample SAMD00036348) | human gut metagenome | host: Homo sapiens | study: EMG produced TPA metagenomics assembly of... | reverse complement strand
CCAACCGGGGAACCACTCGCCGAGCGGCAGCGAAGAGTCAATTTACACGAACCCCGGCAATCACGCAAATCGACCCTTCCAAAGATACCCTAGAACCGTTGCAAATAAACACATCCCTCGGCGTGTCCCGATTCCGTCCACCTGAATCGTCTTTCTCCTTTTCCACAGAAACCAGCTCATCCTTCCGTAAAACATGTTCGTCGTACGAGTCGCCTTATCAGGAATTGACGGAACGATACGTTGAGGGGATTCTGTTATCCTGTGGGGCGCAGCGGAGCACAATGACCTGCCAAGACGGGATGGTCCCTTTCATGAGCAGGCTTTTGACTCAAAATAGAAGACGGATCGAATATTCCGCAGTGATACCGTGAAGGGAGGGAACGGCATGGAGGCGCAGCTTATGAGGCTACAGGACCTGAGACTCAAAGAAGGAATGTCTCTAGAACAGCTGGCCGAGCTCTCCGGCGTGGATCATGATCGTCTCGTCATGTTCGAAAACAATCCGGAAACCATACGCAATATGCATTTGGACACCGCTCGCCAAATTGCCAAAGCATTGCACTGCAACGTGTTGGAGCTCCATCCCGACGAAGGTTGGAGAGGCGGAATCCACTGCGCTGAATCCGGGCTAAGAGACATTCGTCGGACTCGCGGCTATACGCAAAACGAGTTGTCAGAGATGACAGGGATTCCCCAGCCGAACATCTCTTGGTTTGAAACGGGCTATCGCTCGACCTCAGGCATGCGGCTGGATACAGCCAGGCGTCTGTCGGAAGCGCTTCGATGCGATCCGACAGATTTCCTAAAAGAAGCGTATAGCCGATATGAAAATAAATGTTGTATCTGATTTAGATAAAACACTTAAATTTCATCGGACGCCATACTTCAACAAACGAATGCATCCCGCGCACCTCCCATCTCACCAAAAAGATTAGGCAAGAAAGAAGCCCATCAATCATTGACTTCACAAACCTTTCCCTTCCAGAAAGCTGGATAACGTCCGAGATTTTGCGCACTTTCGGACGTTATCTGGCGCGGAGGACGCATTTACGCAGTTCGGAAGCGATGAGCACGATCATGGCAAGGCCGAGGCATTCGACCCATGCGCCGACGCTGAGCGGTACCGTACCGAAAGCGGTGTTGAGGAACGGAATGTAAATCACCGCCAGCTGCAATACCATGCTCAGCGCGATCGCGCCCCATAGCCACTTGTTGGAGAACAGTCCGACGAACGCTGACTGCAAGTGCGAGCGCGAGGCAAGCGCGTTCAGCATTTGCGCGAACACGAGAATCGTGAAGCCCATGGTGCGTGCTTCCGTCATTTGTGCGTCGTGACCGATCGCATCGACGGAACGGTCGGTGAACAGACCGCCGTCCAAGTGCATGTCCATGCCGATCAGGGTGACGGCCGCCATAATCATGCCGATGAAAATGATGTCGCCCCACATTTCGGCGTCAATCACGCGATCGGTGAGTTTGCGCGGCTTGCGCGCCATCACATCGTCGGTGGACGGGTCGACGCCCATGGCGAGCGCGGGTGCCGCGTCGGTGAGCAGGTTGATCCACAGCAGCTGCGTGGCAAGCAGCGGCACGGTCACGCCTTGGCTGCCGGGCTGGGTGATGCCGAGGAATCCGGCGAGCATCACCCCGCCGAACACGGTGAACACTTCGCCCACATTGGAGCTCAGCAGGTAGCGCAGGAACTTGCGGATGTTGTCGAAAATGCCGCGTCCTTCACGCACGGCTGCGACGATGGTGCTGAAGTTGTCGTCGGCGAGGATCATTTTCGCGCTCTGCTTGGTCACTTCAGTGCCGGTAATGCCCATGGCGACGCCAATATCGGCGGTTTTGACTGCGGGAGCGTCGTTCACGCCGTCACCGGTCATGGCCACGATATTGCCTTGCCGTTGCAAGGATTCAACGATCTTCAACTTGTGTTCCGGCGCGACTCGCGCGTAGACGGACACTCCGCTGGTCACCTTGTCGAATGCCGCTTCGTCGGGCAGTTCGTCGAGTTGGCTGCCGGTCATGGCCGTGCCGCCCTTGTCGATAATGCCCAGATCGGTGGCGATGCGCGCCGCGGTCAGCGGGTGATCGCCGGTAATCATTACCGTACGAATGCCGGCGCGATGCGCTTCGGCAACCGAATCACGCACTTCCGTGCGCGGCGGATCGATGATGCCGATCATGCCGACCCAAATCAAATCGTTCTCAAGCACATCGCTTTGTTCCGCAATATCGGCAACATGACCTGCGGAATTCAGCATGATTCCCGGCACTTGTGCAAGAGAAGCGGTACCGAGCGGACGATAAGCCTGACCCAACGTGCGGTATGCGTCGGAGGAAAGCTGTTCGACAGTCGCAAGAATCTGCTGACGATCACCTTCCGTAAGTGGGCGAACGGCACCGCCGACCGCAATCCTGCTGCAATATCCAAGAAGTACATCGGGGGCACCCTTGGAGAAGACGGTCAGGCGGCCGGCGTCAGCGTTGTCTTGCGCCACGATGGACATGCGCTTACGTTCGGAAGTAAACGGGATTTCGCCGACACGCTCGTAGTTGGCGTACTTGCGATCCGCCTTCACTTTTCGTGCTGCGACGATGAGTGAGACTTCGGTCGGGTCGCCGACCGCCTCCCACGTTACGTTTTCCGCATTTCCGGCAGAAGCAGCAGATTCGCGCAGTTCGCCGTCGTTCGCCAACGCGCCCACGGCAAGGGTCGCAACGGCTTCCGATTCGATGATCCCGCGTATTTGCGCATGTTCCATGGTCTGTGGATCGACCACCATGCGGCCTTCCGGCGCATAGCCGGTGCCAGTAAGCTGCACTTCGCCGCTCGGAGTGACCACACGCTCCACGGTCATCTCGTTGCGGGTGAGCGTGCCGGTTTTGTCGGAGCAGATCACCGACGCAGATCCAAGCGTTTCCACCGAATGCAGCTTCTTGACGATCGCATTGTGCATGGCCATGCGCTGCACGCCGAGCGCGAGCACCACCGTAAGAATTGCAGCCAAACCTTCCGGCACGGCCGCGACCGCCAGCGAGACGGCCAACAGTAGCGAATCGATCACATCGTGAACGTCTTGGAAGCCTTCGGTAAGCGCGAGCGCGACCAGCACCACGACCGCGATGATGCATACCGCGCTGCCGAGGATTTTGGAAACGTAGTTCATTTCCTTTTGCAGCGGGGTTTCGTCGTCTTCCGTGGCTTGCAGCAGATCGGCGATTTTACCGACCTGCGTGCCCATGCCGGTGCTGGTTACGATGGCGCGGCCGGTGCCTTGCGTTACGGACGTGCCGTTGAACACCATGTTGGCGCGGTCGCCGAGGGCCTTCGCCTGTGCGAGGGTGTCGGTCTTTTTGCCGACGGGCACGCTTTCGCCGGTGAGGCTGGCTTCCGCGATTCGTAGGCTGGCGGCGGCGAAGAGGCGTCCGTCCGCGGAAACGGAGTCGCCTTCGCCGAGCACGATGATGTCGCCGGGCACCACGTCAACCGTGTTGATGCGTTCGATTTTGCCGTCACGCAGCACGTTGGTTTGCGGCGCGGTCATGCTGGAGAGCGCTTCGACGGCGGCTTCCGCCTCGATTCCTGGATGTAGCCGAGCACCGCGTTGACGATGAGGATCAGCACGATGACGATGGCGTCGAACGGCAATGCTTCGCCGCCTTCCGCACCCGGTACGGCGTTGGCTCGTTCAATGAACCATGCGACGAGCGAAATGCCGGTCGCAGCCAGCAACAGGTAGACAAGGGGGTCTTTGAATTGTTCGAGGAATTTCTTCCATTTCGGCACCGGTGGTGCGGACGCGAGTTCGTTCGGTCCGTACTTGTCGAGTCGACGCTTGGCTTCCGCTTGACTCAGGCCGGTATTCAAATCGACACCAAGCGATTGCGCTACGGTTTGCGCATCGGCGAGCGACGGATCGACTTGCGTTTGCGTCGCGGTTTTTGCTGCTTGTTCGAAATTTCCCGAACTGGTATCGCGGAATTGGGTGGATTGATCTTCCTTGCGATCAACCATGATGATCTCCTTGGGAGCGCCGCGGAGTAGTCAGCCCTCCCCTGCCGTTGCGATAGTGCGAAAACTGCGGAAAATTGCGATTTTCACAGATTCCGTCTGACAGGGCAATGCTGCGCGGTTGTGGACACCGGACGTGCGCCATCGGTGCATTCCTGCCATTATTACACACCGTGACCATTTTGCAAGAGCGCAACGCACCGTCTTTTGTCAAGATTTCACAAAATCGTGAAACATAATCTGCAATCTTATTTCGACCGCGCATTCGATTACACGGCAACACCGACGGCAATGTCGCTACCATCTTTGGCGGAAGTGTGATATGTTATCGAATGTTAGTAAATAAAATTACTTACGCTATGATTCGTAGCGTACATTGGCAACGTCGCAATGGATAGGGGTAGTTACTATGGCAGCTCAAGAAGAAGCCACGCAATTGCAAGAATCACAGCAAACGCAAGGGGTTCCGGAATCGCGCATCCTGCAGGCGCGGCAGGCGAACGCAAGCTGGCTCACCGATCCGACCGTATTCGCGGTGAATCGCAAGCCCGCGCACTCCAATCATCGGTATTTCCTGGGCGAAGCCACCGAACCGAAGCAGAATCTCGACGGTGTATGGAAAGTAAACGTTACTCAGGCCGCATCCATCGACGTGGAAAACGCGCCGTTCGCCGCAGCTGACTTCAACGATGCCGGTTTCGGCGCGATCAACGTGCCCGAACACCTGCAGATGGCCGGCTATTTGAAGAACAAATATGTGAATGTGCAGTATCCATGGGATGGCCATGAGGATCCGCAGGAGCCGAACGTTCCCGAAAACAATCATGTGGCGATCTACCGCCGTTCCTTCACGCTTGACCGTCCGCTCGCCGCGACGCTGGAAAATGGCGGCACCGTCAGCATCACGTTCCACGGCATGGCCACCGCGATCTACGTGTGGGTCAACGGCACGTTCGTCGGCTATGGCGAGGATGGTTTCACCCCGAACGAATTCGACATCACCGAAGCGTTGAACGTTGACGGCGACAACGTGCTCACCGTCGCCTGCTACGAATACGCGAGCGCCTCTTGGCTGGAAGATCAGGATTTCTGGCGTTTGCACGGCCTGTTCCGTTCCGTGGAGCTCGCCGCACAGCCTCGCGTGCATGTCGAAACCGTGCAGATCGAAGCCGACTACAATCCCTCCATGGCCGCCGGAACGCTGAATGCAACCCTGCAGTTGCGCAATGCAAACGACGCGGCCACCGTCAAGGCGAAACTGCGTGACGCAAACGGCACTGTGGTGTGGGAATCCACGCAATGCGCCAACGAAACCATCACCCTCAATTCCGGCGCGCTGAAGAACATTGCGCCGTGGAGCGCCGAAGAGCCAACCCTGTATGAGCTGACGGTGCTTGTCGTCGGCCACGACGGCCCGCTGGTCGAAAAAATCGTGCAGCGTATCGGCTTCCGCACATTCCGTATCGAAGACGGCATCATGAAGCTCAACGGCAAGCGCGTGGTCTTCAAGGGCGCCGACCGCCACGAATTCGACGCGAAGCGCGGCCGCTCCATCACCAGGCAAGACATGATCGACGACATCACGTTCTGCAAGAGGCACAACATCAACGCCATCCGCACCTCGCACTACCCCAACCAGGAATACTGGTACGACCTGTGCGACGAATACGGCATCTACCTGATCGACGAAACCAATCTTGAAACGCACGGCAGCTGGTGCCTGCCGGGAGACGTGGTCACCGAGGATTCCGCCGTTCCGGGCAGCAAGCCCGAATGGGAGGGCGCGTGCGTGGACCGTGTGAACAGCATGATGAAGCGCGACTACAACCATGCTTCCGTAGTCATCTGGTCGCTTGGCAACGAATCGTATGCGGGAGACGTGTTCCGCGCGATGAGCGTCCGCGTGCACGAACTCGACCCGAACCGACCAGTGCACTACGAGGGCGTGACCCACAATCGCAAGTATGACGACGTGACCGACATCGAAACCCGCATGTACGCGCACGCCGACGAAATCGAGGAATATCTCAAGTCCGATCCGAAGAAGCCGTATATTTCCTGCGAATACATGCACGCCATGGGCAATTCCGTCGGAAATATGGACGAATATGTTGCGCTGGAACGCTACCCGCAATATCAGGGCGGATTTATTTGGGATTTCATTGATCAGGCGATTCTTGTGCGCTTGCCCGATGGCGATGAACGTCTCTGCTACGGCGGCGATTTCGGCGATCGTCCGAGCGATTACGAGTTTGCCGGAGACGGTATTGTGTTCGCCGATCGCACGCCGTCGCCAAAGGCGCAAGACGTCAAGCAGCTGTATGCCAACGTGCGCATTGTGCCGGGTGAAACCGGCGTTGAGATCGCGAATGACAATCTGTTCGTTTCCACCGCCGACTATGTGTTCGTTACGCGCGTGCTTGCGGATGGCGAGCCGGTATGGCAGGCCGAACAGCGTTTTGATGTGCCGGCTGGCGAAACCAAGCACTTCGATATTGAATGGCCGTTGGAGGCCTACCGAGGCCAAGCCAACGAGCTCACGCTCGAAGTGAGCCAACGCCTTGCCGCCGCGGAAGAGTGGGCGTCGAAGGGCTACGAGCTGTCGTTCGGCCAGACCGTGGTTGCAGGCTCCAAGCCGGTTGCTGCCAGCGAGACGAAGCCTGTTGACGGCATCGTGACCGTTGGCCGTTGGAATGCTGGCGTGCAGGGATCCGGTCGTGAGATTCTGCTGTCGCGTACGCAGGGCGGCATTGTTTCGTACACGCTTGACGGCCGTGAATTCGTGCTGCGCAAGCCCACGCTCACCACGTTCCGCGCGCTGACCGACAACGATCGCGGTGCAGGCCACGGTTACGACCGCGCGCAGTGGGTCGGCGCAGGCCGTTACGCCAAGTGCGTCAACAACACCATCGAACAGGTCAATGACGATACGCTGAAAGCCGTATACGAGTACGAGCTCGCCACTCCGCAGCGCACGCACGTCACCATCACGTATGTGGCAGACACCACCGGCAAGCTGCACTTGAGCGTCGACTATCCGGGTGAAACTCAGGAAGCCCCGACCATTCCGGCTTTCGGTTTGGAATGGACGCTGCCGGTCGAATACTCCAACCTGCGCTTCTACGGCCCCGGACCCGACGAAACCTACGCCGACCGCAAGCATGCCAAGCTGGGCATTTGGAACACCAACGCTTACGACGATCATGCGCCGTACCTCATGCCGCAGGAAACCGGCAACCATGAGGATGTGCGTTGGGCTGAGATCACGGATGATGCCGGTCATGGCATGCGTGTGAGCCGTCACGGCGAATCAGCGTTCGCGCTCAGCCTGCAGCCGTACAGCGCATTCATGTTGGAAGAAGCCCAGCATCAGGACGAACTGCCCGCTCCGAAGCACATGTTCCTGCGCGTACTCGCCGCGCAAATGGGCGTCGGCGGCGACGATTCCTGGATGAGCCCGGTGCACCCGCAGTACCACATTCCAGCCGATAAGCCGCTCCACTTGGATGTGGATATCGAGCTGATCTGACACGTTGGGGCATGCCGGTTGCCCCAACAATTACGGGGGGTCCGCGTATTCTGCGGACCCCCTGCTTGCGTTATTGCGTTACCGCGTTACCGCCAATTTGCATTGGCGCTCATTGCCTCATATCATGCTCACCGCTCACCGCTGCGGATAGGAATCCTCAAAGAAGCGACGCTCGAGATGCACGATGGTGCGGAACACGTCGGCCTCCGAGCCATCCACCGACGCATACTCGTTGACGAGCGCGATCAGGCGGCCCGTCCAGGCGCGGAAATAATCGCCCTCATGCAAATCAACCCAACCCTTGTGCGCCGGAATCTGCTGAACGACGCCAGCGTCGATGGTGCGCTTGGCCCAGGCAAGATAAATCCATTCCATGCAGCACAGCGCAGTAATGAGTTCTTCCCAAGTTCCCTGAACCAGCTTGGTCAGATATTCGCAATATTCACGATTTGCCGGAGTCTGCTCGGAATTATTGTATTCTTCGTCAGTAATTCCGTATTCCTTAAGGAATCCGGTAAAATATGTTGCTTCATTGTCAGCAAACCATTGCGATTGTTTCGCCAGCATATCTTTGGTTTCCTGACGCGGCGCAAGTTCAATCGCATGTGCCATGATGCCCTGATTAAAGAACTTGAAATCCTGAATTAAATAAGACTTCAAAATCGATTCTGGAAGTGTATCATCCAGCAATTCATTCACAAAACGCGAATTGATTGCCTGATTCCATTCGTCGGCCGCCGACATATACAGCTGATCGGCTACGGAACCCGGCTCGGCTCCCAACCACGCATAATCGCCGCTTGCGGACTGCGGCGCTTCCGGAACATGATTCATGGTCACAAGACCCCCTCGGTTAATGCGGCCAATGCAAACGCAACGCACATCTCCTCGCTCCGTTCCGCCGTGGCTCGCTGTGATGGCGCCATAATAGCCGCCGTTCCCAACGTACCGAACGCGCCACCGAAACGCAAGAAGCAGAACGCTTCCATGACAGCCATGACCGCACTCAATCTCGGCGAATCATTGCGCGAATTTGTTGAGGCGGCGATCGTAGGTCATGAGGCCGTTGAGCTCTTCTTCGACGTCGGAAACCTGCGTATACACGTAGCCCGCCAATCCGCGTGATTCCAACGATTCCGCCGAATCAAGCACGGAACGGACGGCAGTGCGCCAATCCTCAATCGAATCGTATTCACCGTAGCCGTACGCGCGCGAAACCGCAGCATGATCGGCAACCAACTGCGCCAATCCTCCGAATTCCGAAATCACGAACGCACGAACGCCATGCTGCGCAACCGGCAACACCGCGTAATGCGCGGCACGACGACGCCGCTTATGCCGCTTTTCATATTCGGCCACATACCCACGCAATGGCCCCTTATCCGGGTAGATTTCCAGCGGACGGAAGTAGTTGTGCACGCTGTGAAAATCGCCGCAACGCTGGTCGTACCAGCCACTCGTGGCGTCGATCGGGCGCGTCGGGTCAAGCGCATGAATGCGTTCCGCCGCATCGCACGCGTCGAACTGCCCCCACCCTTCGTTGAACAGCACCCACGTGACGATCGACGGGTGGCCGGCAAGCATGTGCACCATGGCATCGCAGGTGCGCGACCAGTCGCGGCGGTACGTCGAATCGTCGGCACCGAGCGCCGCGAAATGCTTCGCCGTGTCGTCGCGGTACTTGTTCCATGTGGCACGCATGAGCGTCGGCTTGCGGTTGGTGACCCACGCGTTGTATTCGCCGCCACCCGACACCGCGTCCTGCCATACCAGCATGCCGAGGCGGTCACAATGGTAGTACCAGCGCGCCGACTCGATTTTGATATGCTTGCGCAGCATAGTAAAGCCGGATTCCTTCATGGCGATTATGTCATGCACCAGCGCTTCATCACTCGGCGCGGTCAGCAGGCCGTCCGGCCAATAGCCCTGGTCGAGCACACCCTTGAGGAACACCGGCTTGCCATTGAGATGGAAGCGCGCGATACCCTTCAAATCAGGCTTAATCTCAACCGTGCGGAACGCGCAATACGAGCGCACAATATCTTGCTTTTCCTGCGATTTCGCGGGTTTCTCTTGAATTTCCTGCGATTCTTGCTGCAGCTTTTCCTGCTTTCCCTGCGATTTCGCCGCACCAAATTCCAGCGTCGCCGTCACGTCATACAAATACGGATCGTTCGGCGACCACAAGTGTTCGGCCCGCGTTGCGATTTCCGTGCGCACCTTGCGCATGCCAGCCGGCAGCAATTCGTCCGCGACGATCGTGCCGTCCGCGGGATCGGCTACGACGATATGCAGTTTGGCATTCGGCTTGTCTCCGCCGATTTCCGCGCGAATAAACAATCTGCCGTCGGCGGCGCCCTTCAGCGTAAGCGTCTGCACGTACGCTTCCGGCACGATCTCCATCCACACGCTCTGCCAAATGCCGCTTTGCGCGGTGTACCAAATCCCCTCGCGCTCGATTTTCTGCTTGCCGCGCATTTGCGTGCCCGAATCGTTCGGATCGTACACGCACAACGCAATCTCGAAAGCATCATCGGGATCGACGAATGCCGAAATATCGACGTCAAACGGCAAATATCCCCCGACATGCATCCCTGCAAACTGCCCGTTGATAAAGCAGGCGCACACGTAATCGACCGCTTCGAAATGCAGCATCAAGCGGTTCGCATCGCCGATCTGCCGAACCGCTTCCCCTCCCCCAAGCGTCACGGGATGCACCACCGTGCGATACCAGATCATATTGTCTGGGTAAATCGTCTGATGCACGCCGGAAAGCGCGGATTCCGGGGAGAACGGCACCAAAATCTTGCCGTCGAACGTTTCGGGGATGGCCGCTTCCTTCACTGCCTGCACCGCTTCGTCACGGGTGAGCACAGCCGCGGATTTGCGCCATTTCGAGCCGTTGCCGCTTTCGGGAATGGATACGATCGCGTAATCCCAGAATCCGTTGAGCATGGTGTGATTGCCGCGCACCATGGTTGGGCGCGGATGCTCGTTCAGGATTGGCGTGCGGCCGTTTTCCAGTTTGCGTTCGCCGTCTTTTGCAGGGCAGAACGCCTTGTGGGCGTCGTTGGAAGACAGCCATTCGCCGGCGATCTGTTCGCCCCAAGGCGTCCACAACTGCTGCAGCGGCTCTTGGGAACGCATTTTCGTAGGCGCGGCTTTCAGCACTCGCTTGACGTCCAACATAAGAGCCTCCCTGCAGCATCGCATTTCCCTCAACTTCCCCATTGTAACGAGAGGAATGGCAAAGAGAAATAGCGATTGTTACGGATTTTGAAATCGATTCAATCCGGATTGCACTATAGATTTGTAAAATCGTATATAGAAAGTCGAATATTGCACATTAGATTTACAAGTCGGATTTGCAAAATCAGATATAAAAAGCCGGTGCAAGAACTTCGTAATTCCTTGCACCGGCAATCAGAACAACTCACCTTAGCGGCAAATCAGGCCAAATCAAGCCGAATCCCCAGGTGAATCAGCGAATCAGCCTTCCAGCTTGGCCTTTTCGGCGGCAAGACGGGCCGCCTCGGCCTCACGACGAGCCTTCAGCTCCGAATCGAAGCGAGCGAGCTCCTCTTCGACGGCCTCCGGCGGAATCTTCGCGAAAATCGGATGCGGCTTCGGCACTGCAGTGCCGGCCACGATCGGCTCGGAAGCCCACGGATGCACGGTTTCGCCCAGCTTGTAGTCGCCGGTGATGATCGGATACATGAAGCCCGGCTTGTCGAGATCCTCGACCTCTTCCAAGCGCGGCAACGGCGAGAACGTGCCTGTGCCGCCGAGAGCCTCCCACACCTTCTGCGCGGAATGCGGCAGGAACGGGGCCAGCAGGTGGTTCGCGTCGGACACGGCCTGGGCGGCAACGTGCAGCACGGTGCCGAGGCGAGCCGGATTGTCCTTGATCTTCCACGGTTCGGTGGCGGAAATGTACTTGTTGATGTCGCCGACCACGCGCATGGCTTCACTCAGCGCGTTCTTCTGGCGATGGTTCTCGATCAGCGAACCGACCGTGTCGAACGCGGCCTTGGTTTCGCTCAGCAGAGCGCGATCCTCATCGGTCATTTCGCTCTCATCGAGCGCCGGAATCTCACCGAAGTTCTTGTTCATCAGATTGGCCACACGGTTGACGAGGTTGCCCCAGGAAGCGGCAAGCTCCTCGTTGTTGTGGCGCACGAACTCAGCCATGTGAAGTCGGAATCGGAGCTTTCCGGACCGGCCACGGAAATGTAGTAGCGCACGGCATCCACAGGGTAGCGGGCGAGAATGTCCTTCACATAAATGACGATGCCACGCGAAGACGAGAACTTCTTGCCTTCCATGGTCATGAATTCGGAAGCCACGACCTGCTCCGGCATGTTCAGCGGACCGAGCTTGCCGGTTTCGCCGCCCTTGGAGCCCTGACCGTTGTAGCCGAGCATTTCGGACGGCCAGATCTGGGAGTGGAACGTGATGTTGTCTTTGCCCATGAAGTAGTAGCCCGGGGTTTCCGGATCATTCCACCATGCGCGCCATGCTTCCGGATCGCCCTTGCGGCGAGCCCATTCGATGGATGCCGACAAGTAGCCGATCACCGCGTCGAACCACACGTACAGCTTCTTGTTCGGATTGTCGATCCAGCCGGCAACCGGAACGGGAATGCCCCAGTCGATGTCACGCGTGATGGCACGCGGCTTGACTTCCTTGAACAGGCCGATGGAGAAGTTGATGACGTTGGTACGCCAGCCTTCGCGGGTCTTCAGCCATGCGAGATTGGCTTCGGCGAGCGCCGGCAGGTCGAGGAAGAAGTGTTCGGTTTCCTCAAAGCGCGGGGTTTCGCCGTTGATTTTGGAAACGGGATTGATGAGCTCGTCCGGGTCGAGTTCGTTGCCGCAGGCGTCGCACTGGTCGCCGCGGGCACCGTCGGCACCGCAGATCGGGCAGGTGCCTCGATGTAACGGTCAGGCAGGGTGCGGCCGGTGGACGGCGAGATGGCGACCTTCTGGGTGCCCTTGTAAATGTAGCCGTTGGCGAGGCACTGCTTGAACAGTTCCTGCACCACCTGCTCGTGATTGCCGGTGGTGGTGCGGGTGAACAGGTCGTAGCTCAGGCCGAGATCGCACAGATCCTTGGCGATCACACGGTTGTAACGGTTGGCGAGCTCCTGTGCGCTGACGCCTTCCTTGTCGGCTTCCACCAGGATCGGGGTGCCGTGCTCGTCGGTGCCAGACACCATCAGCACGTCATTGCCCTTCATGCGCTCGTAGCGCGCGTATACGTCGGAGGGCACGCCGAATCCGGCGACGTGACCGATATGACGGGGGCCGTTAGCATACGGCCAAGCAACATTCACCAAAATATGACTCATGGTGCCCGATTATACAAAGCGCCATATCCCGCATTTTCCATGTATTTCGGTAGTTGGATTTTTATTGGAGGATGGACGTGCGATCATCGATTTCAATCGTTTGAAATAGTTTGCATCATAATTTGCATATCTGCCGATCTATCCACATTGTTGCATTACGTAACAATCATTTTCCACATATCCACAGATTTTCGGGGGCTGGTGGCGCAACGGAATTCGAATCCGCTACGGTACCGTCATGGACACTCCACCACCCCTTCTGGGCAACGATGACCTTCCGGGCCCGATGTGCCTGAACCTGCTGGCCTCATCCGGCGCGCTGTGCAAGCTCGACAGCGCGAACGCCTATTCATGCCACGATTCGGACACGTTGTACGGGCGGTCCTGCATCATCGCGACATTGCTGCCGAGCCGGTCCGTGGCATGTTCACGCACCGCCGCATGGGTTTGGCTAGGCGGCACCTTCCCCGAATCCATCGACATTATCGCGAAAGCCCACTATCGAGCGCTACGTTACGGCCGTAAAATCAACGTTTTCAACCGTCTCGCACCAAACGAACACACCATCAAAGTCGGTCCGATCATCGTGACCACGCCTGTTCGCACCGCATGCGATCTCGCATTGAACTGCACCCCCGAAAGCGAATCGTTGGTTTCCGAAATCATCTGCATGCTCATGCAGGAATTTCATTTCCGCTCCAACGATTGCATGCAAATCATGCAGGAGACGAAGCATATTCGCAACGCGCCACAGGCGCGCAACTACATTCTTGCGATCGACGGAAGAAGCGACGAATATGAGCGCAGCGCATAGCAGGCATAAGGCGCGGCACGCGACGCACGCCGACAGGATAGGTGCCGACAGAGCAAACGGATTCCGCAGACTGCTCGGAATCCAAGAAAAACGCAGGCCACGGACGCATCGCGCGACGCATCGGGATGCGCGGAATCTCGCACACCGTGCACAGCGGACGCGCCGCGAACCGCCGCCATACCAGCCCAAACCGCGGCCGAAACCGCTGGTGGATCCGCCGTCTCCCCCAATTCCATTGACGCCGCTGGTGGCGTGCAGTCCGGACACACCGCAGGACGTGCTATGGCATATCGCGGAATACGCGCCGCAACTGCGCAAATGGCTGGTCGCCAATCCTTCCGCAACACCGGCGATGTTGGACTATCTTGCGCAAGTCGGCGGGCCGGACGTGGCCCGTGCCCTGCAAATACTGCTGGAATCGTTGGAATCGTGCGGATCGCAAGCATGCAGCTAACACTTGCGCGACGGGCAATCGCACGATAGGCAATCGCCGGACGGTAATTAATATGGACTTACTGCTTCATCGCAAGAACCGCATTGTAGACCTGCTTGCGATTGGCCAGCGAGCCGTCCGCAAGGGGATGCTCGGCAACGACCTGCGAAATCGCGTCTTTGATGCGCAGATTGTCTTCCTGCGCACGGTCGATCGACAGCACCGCCAAGTCTTCGACGCTCAACGATGCGGGGGCAGCAGCGTCAGCCTCCTCTTCGGAAGCGCCGGCAACGACCAACACCATTTCGCCTCGCGGCGGCTCGTCGATCACGCTCTGGCGAATCTGCGCGATGGTTCCGCGACGGATCTGCTCAAAATCCTTGGTAAGTTCACGGCAAAGCGCCATCTTGCGGTTCGGACCGAACACGTCAAGCAGGTCGGCCATGGAATCGTCGATGCGATGCAGGGTTTCGTAAAACACGATGGTGCGGCGTTCAGAACGCAGGGTACGCAGGTATTGCACGCGTTCGGAATGCTTGCGCGGCAGGAATCCTTCATAGCAGAAGCGGTCGGTGGGCAGTCCTGAAAGGCACAGCGCGTCCAGCACTGCGGACGGGCCGGGAGCGCAGGTGACGGGCAGACCACGTTCGATGGCGCGACGCACGATCGCGAGGCCCGGATCGTTGATGGTCGGCATGCCCGCGTCGGACACGACCAGCACGGTAGCGCCGGTTTCCACCTGATCGAGCAGACCGTCGGACTTGTCTCGCTCGTTGTGATCGTGGTAGGCCACCACGCGGCCGTTCACGTGCACGCCGAGACGGTTGGCGAGCGCGTAGAGACGGCGGGTGTCTTCGGCGGCCACGATGTCGGCGCGTTCCAGGAGCGCAATGAGGCGTGCGGAGGCGTCGGCCGTGTTGCCGATCGGCGTGGCAGCCATCACCACCGTGCCTTGCGGAACGTCGGTTCCGCACACGAGGGCGTCAAGTCCCGTACCAGACTGTTCTGTGTCAGACTGTTCCGCCGCTGTCGGCGATTCTGCCATCTCCGCCGTATTCACCATTCCCGCAGTTCCCGTTACTTCTGCCGTATTCGCACTCAACTCATTCAGTTTCAGTCCAACGTCTCATTCATGCGTTCCATGCCTTCAGCCTATCCAACGCAAAGGAAAACAGCCCTCCCCGCGTCCTAAACCCCCAATCGCTGGAACAATCCGGACACAAAACAGACCCTCAGCGGGGTGATTCCCCCACCCACTGGAACAATCACCCCGCTTACAGCCCCAGTAACGTCCCAAAACATCCAGACATTGGAACAATTCGGACGCCAACAGGCTTAAAAACGTCCTGATTCTTCCAGTGACTGGAAGAATCCGCCCTCCTACAAGACTAAAAGCGGGCAGATTCCTCCACCGACTGGAAGAATCCGCCCACAAACGCATGCTTACACCGCGCACACGTACTTACCTCGTGTACATACGTGGCAGCGAATCGGCCATGCGTATGAAGCTGTTGCGCGCAAAGCGTTGAAATCGCGCGCATACGGCGAT
>ENA-OQDM01000793-OQDM01000793.1-human-gut-metagenome-genome-assembly--contig:-NODE-793-length-15723-cov-1.695499_pt1 | contig 15723 bp, 17 predicted proteins | sample MGYA00242772_ERZ504605 | MGnify/ENA primary metagenome ERZ504605 (study PRJEB26092, sample SAMD00036348) | human gut metagenome | host: Homo sapiens | study: EMG produced TPA metagenomics assembly of... | reverse complement strand
AGTCCGTCTCCGTTCAGCATATCATCCTTGGTATATTATGATATCTCATAGTTATGCTTCTTCCGGTACATCCTTAATACTGAAGCTCATTCTTCCCATCTTGTCTTTACCCATGCAGATAACTTTTACCTTATCGCCAAGTGTCAGAACATCTTCTACACGATTGATTCTGTGATCACTGATCTTGGAAATATGAACCATTCCTTCTTTGCCAGGAGCAAACTCAACAAATGCACCAAATTCTTTAATGCTGACAACTGTACCTTCAAAGATCTGTCCTGCTTCAAAATCAGTTGCAATTGTTTTGATCATTTTCTTTGCTTCATCCATACCATGCTGGTCAACGCCACAGATAGATACTGCACCTTCATCTGTGATGTCGATCTGAACACCTGTACGTTCGATGATTGCATTGATCGTTTTTCCTCTCTGTCCGACTACATCACCGATTTTCTGAGGGTCGATCTGAATCTGTACGATCTTCGGCGCATATTTGTTGACATGATCACGAGGAGCTGCAATGCATTTCTCCATAACTTCTGTAAGAATATATTCTCTTGCTTCTTTTGTTCTGCGGATAGCTTCTTCTACGATCTGTCTTGTCAGACCATGAATCTTGATATCCATCTGAATTGCAGTGATACCATCATGTGTACCTGCAACCTTAAAGTCCATATCTCCAAAGAAATCTTCCAGGCCCTGAATATCTGTCAGAACGATGTAGTCATCATCTGTAGCGCCTGTTACCAGACCACAGGAAATACCTGCTACCGGTTTACGGATCGGCACACCTGCTGCCATCAGAGACATCGTAGATGCACAGATACTTGCCTGAGAAGTGGAGCCATTGGATTCAAAAGTCTCAGATACTGTACGGATCGCATATGGGAACTCTTCTGCTGACGGAAGTACTGGAACAAGAGCTCTCTCTGCAAGTGCACCATGACCGATCTCACGACGTCCCGGTCCTCTGGATGGTTTTGTCTCACCTACAGAATAAGACGGGAAGTTGTAATGACGCATATATCTCTTGGATGTTTCAAACTCATCAAGTCCGTCAATTCTCTGAGCCTCAGAAAGAGGAGCCAGAGTTGTCATTGTACAAATCTGAGTCTGTCCACGTGTAAACATGGCAGAGCCATGTACTCTTGGGATGATATCAACTTCTGCAGCCAGAGGACGAATCTGTGTGATCTGACGTCCATCCGGACGTTTGTGATCTTTGAGGATCATCTTACGAACAGTCTTCTTCTGATACTGATATACGGCTTCGCCAAGAACAGCCAGCCATTCTTCATTATCTGCAAATGCATCCTGAAGTCTTGCTGTGATCTCACGGATATTTTCTTCTCTTGTCTGCTTGTCATCTGTGAAAACAGCTTCTTCCATTTCTTCCGGAGACACGATCTTCTTAATTGCTTCAAACAGTTCTTCCGGAACTGCACAGGAAGCATATAGATGTTTTTCTTTACCACATTCAGCTACGATCTTGTCGATAAAACGGATGATCTCCTGGTTTACATCATGTGCCTTATAGATTGCTTCAATCATAGTATCTTCCGGAACTTCATTTGCACCGGCTTCGATCATGATGACTTTTTCTCTTGTGGAAGCAACTGTCAGCTGAAGATCAGAAAGTTCTTTCTGAGCCAGAGACGGGTTGATAACGAATTCACCGTCGATCAGACCTACCTGTGTAGTTGCACACGGTCCGTCAAACGGAATATCAGAAATGCAGGTTGCAATAGAGGAACCAAGCATAGCCGGAATCTCCGGATTGCATTCCGGATCTACAGACATAACCATGTTGACCAGAGTTACATCATTTCTGTAATCCTTCGGGAACAGAGGACGCATCGGACGGTCAATAACACGGGAAGTCAGGATTGCATGCTCGCTTGCCTTTCCTTCTCTCTTGTTGAATCCTCCCGGGATTTTGCCTACGGCATACATTTTTTCTTCGTATTCAACGCTCAATGGGAAGAAATCGATTCCTTCTCTTGGCTCTTTGGATGCTGTTGCTGTGGAAAGTACAGTTGTGTCACCATAATGCATCAGGGCTGCACCATTTGCCTGCTTTGCAACACGACCAATATCTACAGTCAGTGTTCTGCCGGCTAATTCCATAGAATAACTTTTGTACATATTTTTTCTCCTTTAAATTCTGTGTTGATTATTACTGTTCACAGCAACCCAGGTCATTCAGAAGCCCGAAACAACTGAAAAAACCATTGCAATCAATGGACTTTTCAGTAGTCTCGGAAATAACTTCTTTTTTCCTGTCGCTATAAACCTATAAAACTGCAACATGTAAAAATGGGGCGGATGGTTATCCGCCCCGTCCGCATACTAATTATTTTCTTAAACCTAATTTTTCAATCAGTGCACGGTATCTTTCGATGTCTGTTTTCTTCAGGTATGCCAGAAGTCCACGTCTCTGACCAACCATTTTCAGCAGACCACGTCTGGAATGATGATCTTTGTGATGTGTCTGTAAATGCTCTGTCAGTTCCTGAATTCTTGCTGTAAGAACTGCAACCTGTACTTCCGGTGATCCTGTGTCACCCTCGCATCTTGCATATTCTTTCATGATTGCCTGTTTTTTTTCTTTTGAAATCATTGTTATTTCCTCCTTAAATATAATAATTAATGAACCGCCACATATTAAGAAACGGTTGGAGATTCCAATCTCTGAATATGGGCTGAATTACACCTCGACTAGTATAGCATAAAACATGCAGCATTGTAAACAACTATTTTTTACCGAATGATAAAGTTTTTACCAGCTCTTTTTCTTCCTGAAACCAGTTCTTTCCGGACTCAATATCTCTGCGGATCTGTGCCTTCAGAGCCTCAAAAGAAGTGAACTTCTGTTCCGGACGAATATATTTATAAAAATCAACTCTACATTTCTGCCCATAAAGATCCAGATCACAGTCAAACAGATTTGTTTCTACTCCAAGGAAATTCTCTCCGACTGTTGGTTTATATCCCACATTCGTGATTCCCGGATAATCTCCATCCTCAAGATGCGATACTGTCACATAGACCCCATTCGGAGGCATCAGCTTCGACTTCGGTGGAATGATATTCGCTGTTGGAAAAAAATCCCGATGCCCCATTCCTCTTCCATGTTCAATGACACCTGCCGTAAAAAACGGACTTCCCAGAAGATCTGCAATCTTTTCCATATTTCCTTTTTTCAGTTCTTCACGGATATAAGTACTGCTGATCTTACGGTTGCCATCCATTTCTTTTGCGATCACAATTGTTTCATAGTCGTATTTTTCTCCATATTTTTCCAGAAGTTCCGGAGATCCCTTGCGTTCATGACCAAAACGGAAATCTTCTCCCACAACCACACAGGAAGCCTGAAGATCCCCTTTGAGTATCTGTCGGATAAAAACATCTGCTTTCATATGCTTTATCTGATCATTCAGAGGACATTCCAACAGTATGTCCACGCCCATTTTTTCCAGAAGTATACGACGTTCTTCTGAAGTAAGGATCGTCTGTCTGTCGGAAACAAACGCCATGACCACTGCCAGTTCTCCATATTCTTTTTTTCTGTTCAGGATCGTCTGAATCAGTTTCCTGTGACCACGATGGATTCCATCGAATTTTCCAAGTGTTACCGCACAGTGGCTGAACTTTGGAAACTGTCCTTCAATCTTTACGTATTCCATATTGTGCTGTTACTCCTGACTTTTATAGCTCACCCGGAGCCTATAAAAACATTTTCTGTGGCTGATAGCGTTTTTTCACCTCATCCCACTGGTAAATTCCCTTGAATCCACCCTGGCTGTCACACATACGCACCCAGCCTTCTTTGTGCTCTCCTCTGACAAATCTCTCAGCAAGCGCATTTCCATTTTCCAGAGGCGGTCGCCTTCCCGTGTACAAAAAATTTCCGGATAATCCTTCAGGACCTGCCCGATACTGATCACCCGGTCTCCAATTGTACCATTTCTTACCGCTTCCTCAACCTGCGCAAGTGTCATACTGTCTTCCCAGACAAAATTCCCAGATCTGGTGCGGAGCAATTCTTCCATACAGCCGCCACATCCGAGTTTCTGTCCGATGTCATGACATAATGTACGGATATATGTTCCCTTACTACAGGTCACAGAAAATCGCACATATGGAAGCTCTATCTTTTTAATCTCAATCTCATAAAACTGTACAGCACGCGGCTTTCGCTCTACTATCTTACCTTCACGGGCCAGTTCATAGAGTTTCTTCCCGTCTACTTTCAGAGCAGAATACATCGGTGGAATCTGCTGCTGTTCCCCCAGGAAACTCCTGATCACCGTACGTACCTCTTCTTCTGTTACTTCGACAGGCTTTTCTTCAAGAACCGTTCCTGTCATATCCTGGGTATCTGTTTCCAGACCCAGATGAAGAAGTGCCTCGTATGTTTTCTGTTTTTCCGTCAGAAGATCAACCAGCTTCGTTGCCTTTCCGAGAACGACCGGAAGCACACCTTCTGCTTCCGGATCCAGTGTCCCGGTATGTCCGATTTTCTTCATATGAAGGATTCCACGGAGTTTTGCAACAACATCAAAAGAAGTATATCCTTTTTCCTTACGGATATTCAATACGCCATCCATTATGCGTTCTCCTCTTCTGTCAGCTGTTTTTCAATTTCTGCTGTAATATTATTGATCACATCATACATAGAGCCCTGCAGGTCACAGCCCGCTGCTCTGGTGTGTCCACCGCCTCCAAAGAAGACTGCCACCTTGCTCACATCTACCCTGCCATTGGAGCGAAGGGATACTTTGAATGACTGTGTCTCCAGCTCATAAATAAAGATTGCTACTTCCACGCCTCGGGTAAGTCGGAGCTGACTGACAATGCCATCCAGATCGCTTCCTGTCACGCCATAAAAATCCATATCTTTCTTTCGAAGATATCCGATGATGCATGTACCGTTCTGAAGAAGAATACTTTCTGCAAGAACTCTTCCCATAACCTGATTCTGGATATATGTTTTCTGATAAAAAGATTCATCTATGATCCTGCTGAACGGGATTCCCGTCTTCATCAGTTCTCCTGCAATCCTCATTGTTTCCGGTGATGTAGAAGAATACTGAAAAAACGCCTGTATCATGGATCATTCCTGTATAAACAGCCGTTGCAACCGCAAGATCCACTTTATCCGGATCCAGAATTCCATACAGTACTTCACAGCAGGAGCTAACCTCTCCACGGATATGATTCACATCTGCAAATCCCGAATTGCTCACATGATGATCGATGCATACTGTTTTCTTTGCATGCTCAAACAGATTGTCAGCAAGCGCCAGACGGTCTCTGGCACTTACATCACAGGTAATAAAAAGATCGAAGATTCTTTCTTCTTCCACTTCTGTTTTTATTTCATCGATAGATTCAATATGTCCGAAGATCGGCTTCGGATGGTCCAGATAAACATTCACATCAATATCCGGAAAATATTTTCTGATATACAGATACAGAGCCATACAGGAGCCGACACAGTCGCCATCCGGACGGATATGTCCACCGATTCCGACAGTTTTCACACCTTCCAGTACTTCTGCTATATTTTTCATGAACACACCTCTTACTCTTCCTCAGTCTTCCCTAAAGAAGCATCTCTTCTGGCAACATCATCAATCAGTTTTGACATATTCACACCATACTCAATCGATTCATCAAGAATGAAACGTATCTCCGGTGTATTTCTCAGATTGAGATTTTTTGCAAGTTGTCTTCTGATATATCCCTCTGCCTTATTCAGGCCCTGGATCGTTGCGTCCTTTGCTTCTTTGTTGCCCAGGACACTGATAAATGCCTTGCAGGTCTTAAGATCAGGCGCAACTTCCACAGCCATGACTGAAGTCATTGGATGAATGCGAGGATCTTTGACTTCATTTCTGATGATCGTACTGAGTTCTTTCTGAACTTCACCATTGATCCTCGTATTCTTAATACTGTTTTTTCTCATTTATGATTCACTCCTATCTCGGTATTTCCAATTACCTTGGCACTTCTACCATGATATAAGCTTCTACTTTATCTTCTTCTTTCACATCGTTGAATCCGTCAAACACAAGACCACATTCGTATCCTGCTTTTACTTCTTTAACATCATCCTTGAAGCGCTTCAGAGAAGCAAGTTCACCTTCGAATACCTGCTCGCCTTCACGTGTAATACGTACCTTGCAGTTTCTCTGGAAAATACCATCCAGAACATAACTTCCCGCAATTGTACCGACACCTGAAGCTTTGAACAGCTGACGAACCTCTGCATGACCGATAACTTTTTCCTCGTATACAGGATCAAGCATACCCTTCATAGCAGCTTCCACATCTTCGATTGCCTGATAAATAACTTTGTAAAGACGAAGATCTACGCCCTCCTGATCAGCCAGCTGTTTTGCCATAGCATCCGGACGAACGTTGAATCCGATAATGATCGCATTAGATGTAGCTGCCAGAGATACATCAGACTCATTGACTGCTCCAACACCGCCATGGATCACACGAACAACAACTTCTTCATTGGACAGCTTGGTCAGACTCTGTTTAACAGCCTCTACAGAACCCTGTACGTCTGCTTTAACGATGATCGGAAGCTCTTTGAGGTCACTTGCCTGGATCTGATCAAACAGGTTATCCAGAGAAAGTTTGCCTTTTGTTTCTTCAAGTAGATGTTTCTTGTTTTCAGTAACGAATGTAGCTGCAAAGCTCTTGGCTTCCTTATCGCTCGGGAATGCCATCAGGATCTCACCTGCATTCGGAACATCACTGAGGCCAAGGATCTCAACCGGTGTAGAAGGACCTGCTTCTTTGACACGTCTGCCTCTGTCATCCATCATTGCACGCACTTTACCACTGCATGCGCCTGCTGCAATAAAGTCGCCTACATGAAGTGTACCTTTCTGTACAAGAATTGTGGCAACCGGTCCCTTACCTTTATCAAGCTGAGCCTCAATAACAAGACCTCTTGCCGCACGATTCGGATTTGCCTTGAGTTCCAGTACCTCTGCAGAAAGAAGGATCATTTCAAGCAGTGTATCGATTCCCTCTCCTGTATGGGCAGATACCGGTACAAAAATAGTACTTCCACCCCAGTCTTCCGGAATCAGTTCATATTCGGAAAGTTCCTGTTTTACTCTTTCCACATTTGCACTTGGTTTATCGATCTTGTTGATTGCAACAATGATCTCAACACCCGCTGCTTTCGCATGGCTGATTGCCTCAACAGTCTGTGGCATAACACCATCATCTGCTGCAACAACAAGTACTGCGATATCTGTGGAGTTTGCACCACGCATACGCATTGCAGTAAATGCTTCATGTCCCGGTGTATCCAGGAATGTGATCTTCTGTCCATTGATCTCAACTACAGATGCACCAATGTGCTGTGTGATTCCACCTGCTTCCCCTCTGGTTACATGTGTATCACGGATTGCATCCAGAAGAGATGTTTTACCATGGTCAACGTGACCCATGACACAGACTACCGGCGGTCTCGAAACCATATCCGCTTCATCTTCTTCGTCTTCTTTCAGAAGTTCTTCGATAACGTCTACTTTCTCTTCCGGCTCTGCGATAATATCATAATCCAGTGCGATCTCCTGTGCTTTTTCAAAGTCGATCTCATGGTTTACCGTTACCATAGTTCCTTCCAGGAACAGTTTTTTAACGATTACAGACGGCTGCATCTTCATAGCTTCTGCGAGCTCACGGATTGTCATTTTCTCCGGAAGTGTGATTTCTTTTACTTCTGGTTTCTTCTCTTCCTGTTTTGGCTGAGGAGTCGGTTTCTGAAGAGCTTTCGGAATTCTGGAAAGATTTCTTCTTCCACCCTGTTCGGTCTGTTATGACCTGCACCGGATTTCTCAAAGTCTTTCTTTTTGTTCTTATTCTCTCTGTCACGCTCTCTCTTGCTGTCTTTGGATGTTTTTGTCAGTTCTGGTGTAAATACAGCGTCATTCTCTCTTCTTCCGCCGCCATTTCTCTGTCCGCCACGGTTGTTTCCGCCAAAGCGTCCTTCACCTCTGTTATCCGGTCTTCCGTTTCCGCCCTGTCCTGGTCTTCCCTGGCCACCCTGCTGCGGGCGTCCACCCTGACCTCTCATCGGACGGCCATTTCCATCACCCTGACGTGCCGGACGACCTTCACCCTGTGGTCTGGCCGGACGATTTCCGTCACGATTCGGACGACCCTGTCCATTATTTCCATTGCGATCAGAAAATCTTTTTTCTCCGCCACGGAAATCACGGTTTCCTCTGTTATCTCCACCACGATTGTCACGGCCTGAATCTCTTCCGTCACGATTATTCTGGCGGTTCTGTCCTCTGTTATTATTGTAACCGGACTGTTCCTGTCTTTGCGGTCTTGCAGAATTGTTCTGTACCGGTGCTGCCTGTCTGATCTCTGTCGGTTTCTTTGTCTCCGGAGTCTCAGACGGTGCCGCTGCCTGCGGTTTCTTTGGTGCTGCTTCTGCAGCCGGTTTCTGCTGTACCGGTTCAGCCGGTTTTACAGCCTGTGGTTTCTGCTGCGGTCTTGCAGCCGGTTTTTTATCTGATGCCGGACGTTTCGGTCTGTTTTTGCCACCGTCACTTGCATTCTGTGCGTGATATACACGAATAATATTTTTTTTCTTTTTGGGAGCCTCTGTCTTCTCTGCTTCCGGTTTAGTTGTTACCATTTTTTCATCTGTTCTGGAATTATCCACGTTGGTAATCTGCTCCTTTCCCCTTTGTGATAAATGTTCTTTTATTCTGGCAGGTTCATGCTCTCTGCTCTTCGGCACATTGATTCCTCCTTCACGTCAATGACTTCGGATCTTACTGATTCTGGATCACACTGTTTACATTTACTGTTCCATCTTCTCAAGTTCTTTCAGCATTGCTTTCGCAAAGTTCTCATCCTGTACCGCCAGACTGGCACGAAATTCCTTGCCGCAGAATTTTCCCAGTTCCTCTTTATCCGCGAGGAAATATACCGGTACTTCGTAAAACTCACACATATTACGGAATTTTTTCTTTGTATTTTCGGATGCGTCTGCCGCAACCAGTACCAGAAAACCTTTTCCGCTCTTCACAGATTTCTCTGTGGAGAATTCTCCGCTGGCTATCTTACCTGCTTTTGTGGCAAGCCCCAGCAGTGATAAACTTTATTGTTGTTTTTCAATATCGTTTAACTCCTTTTTCAGGTCTTCATAGACCTCATCCGGTATTGCGGTCTTCAGTGACCGTTCCAGTCCCCGGGTTTTTACGGCTTTTTCCAGACATTCCTGGGAAAGACATACATACGCACCTCTTCCGTTTTTTCTGCCTGTTGCATCAAGCACGATCTCATTCTCCGGAGTTCTCAGTACACGGATCATTTCTTTCTTACTTTTCATTTCTCTGCAGCCGGTACACTGGCGCAGAGGTGTTTTATTCTTTGTCTTCATAGATTATTCTTCAACAGTAGTTTCTTCTGAAACTTCCTCTGTTTCTTCAGTCTCTGTTTCTTCTGACTCTACAGCACCTTCTTCACTGTACTCCTCTTCGTCGTAGTACTCGTCCTCGTCATCATAATCATACAGTTCTCCAGACTCTCTTGCCTGAGTCTCACTCTTGATATCGATCTTAAATCCGGTCAGACGAGCCGCAAGACGTGCATTCTGTCCTTCTTTACCAATTGCAAGAGACAACTGATAATCCGGAACGACTACCAGTGCAGTCTTTTCATCCGGATCCGCCATAACAGCGATAACCTTTGCCGGACTCAGTGCATTTTCAATCAGGATTGCCGGGTTTTCATCCCAGTTGATGATGTCGATCTTCTCACCACGCAGTTCCTCTACGATGGAATTGACTCTTGCACCGTTCATACCAACGCATGCACCTACCGGATCTACATCCGGATCATTGCTCCATACAGCAATCTTGGTACGGGAACCTGCTTCTCTGGCAATACTCTTGATCTCAACAGTTCCGTCTTTCACTTCGGCAACTTCAGATTCAAACAGACGTTTTACAAGTCCCGGATGTGTTCTGGACAGAAGGATACGAGGTCCTTTCGGTGTATCTTTGACTTCAAGGATATAAACCTTGATTCTTTCTGTAGGCTCAAATTCCTCACCTTTCACCTGCTCATTCTCACTCAAGATACCGTCTGCCTTGCCAAGATTTACACTGACATTTTTGCCCATTACACGCTGTACGATACCTGTGACAACTTCTTTTTCCATTCCATAATACTGATCATAAAGGACTTTACGTTCTTCCTCACGGATTTTCTGAAGAATTACGTTCTTTGCATTCTGCGTTGCAATACGGCCGAATTCTTTAGAATGGATCTCAACTTTGATCATATCTCCCAGTTCTGCATTTGTATTGATTTTCTGTGCATCCACCAGGGAAATTTCCAGTGCCGGATCATCTACGAATTCCTTTACTTCACGTTCTGCGTAAACGCTGAAATCACATGTTTCCGGATTGATCGTCACATGCACATTATCTGCTTTACCAAAATGGTTTTTGCAAGCCTGGATCAGGGACTGCTCAATCGCACCCAGTAATGTATCCTTGCTGATGTTTTTTTCTTTTTCCAGGATATCCAGGGCTTCCATTAACTCTTTGTTCATTTTTGTTATTTCCTCCTATTTTATCAAAGCATATCTGAATCGTATTTAAAACTCAATTGCCAGACGGATCAGGGCAATATCCTTTTTGTCAAATGTGCGTAACTGCCCGTCCTCATCGATCGTCACACTGCTTTCATCATATGCATTTAAAATCCCACAGAATTCTTTCTGCTTTTCGATTGGACGATAGGTCCGGATCTCTACCAGTTTACCCATGCTTCTGGCAAAATCCTTCTCCTTTTTCAGTGGTCTGTCAAGACCCGGCGAACTGATTTCCATGATATAGCTGTCTTCAATAAAATCGTTCTCATCCAGTTTATCACTGAACGCTCTGCTGACTGCCTCACAATCGTTAACAGTAATTCCACCCGGCTTGTCGATATATCCACGAAGATACCAGTTTCCTGCTTCCTTCACATATTCTACATCTACCAGTTCGAATCCCTGGCCCTCAACGATCGGTGCCAGCAATGCTTCTGCTTTCTGTTCATATTCATCCCGTCTGCTCATATTTCCACCTGCCTTTCGCACATCCGGAGCATCTCGCAAAAAGAGTGGACCGAAGTCCACTCTCTTGTTGTCCGTTATCATGTTAAGTTCATTCTAGCACCTTACTTCCGGAAAAGCAAGGTTTTTTTTATATCCTCGGCTTTATGCCCTTCGTATCCCGCTTTGCAAGCCGCACTTTATTCAGTGCATATTCTTTATCATGATAGGAAATCGTATATTCCTGATGACCTGCCAGAAGGTATGCATGCTCCAGATAATCATCGTCTGCCAGTTTCATGCCCCGCACACCAAGTGCAGTTTTCTTCATTGTCGAAACTTCTTGTGTCAGGAATCGCAGGAAGCAGCCTCCATGGCTCTGGAGCACAATCTGCTCCATCTCGGAAGCACTGCCAATAAAGATCAGTTCATCTTCATCCGCCAGCTTTGTTGACGCGATCGTTCGTTTAGCCACATCAAATTCCGCACCTTCTACCAGTTTGCACATAGAAGTCTTTGTCACAAACAGCAACCTGTCTGAACGCAGTTGTCCTACCGGTGCCACATAAAGCATGCGTTCCTGGGAACTGTCATAATTACTGAGATTGTCCACCGGTGTTCCCTTGTCGCGGAAACGGCCAAGCGGTATATCAACGGCTTTGATCGTATGCATCTTGCCTGTATCTGTAAATATACAGATCTTGTCTGTATTCATACAGTTGAATACATATTTATTTTCATTATGAACAGCTTCTTTTGTTTTCGCTCATAAGCATTTTTTATCTATAAGCTTCATATAACCAAAGCGATCCATCAGGAAGCAGACTTCCATCTCTTCCATCTTCTTCTCTTCATAGACAGCTTCTTCTGCATTTTCAATCGCTGTACGGCGTTTTCTTCCGTATTCTTTCTTGATGGCGTCCATGTCTTTGATGATCACGGCCGCCATGGAATCATAATTGTCCAGGATATCTTTATAAAGAGCAATGTTTTTCATTGTCTCTTCATGCTCAGCCTGCAGTGCTTCAATTTCCAGACCGATCAGTTTATACAGACGCATATCCAGAATGGCATTTGCCTGACGTTCTGTAAAAAGAAGTTTTGCAGCAGCCTTCTCACTGGCTTTTGACTTGAATTTAATTCCCTCTGTAATTCCTTCTACCAGACATTTCTTGACCTGTTCACGATTCTTACTGCCACGGAGGATCTCAATGATCAGGTCGATCACATCACACGCTTTGATCAGACCTTCCTGAACTTCCTGTTTTTCCAGTTCTTTGTCCAGCAGTGTGTGATATTTACGTGTTGTGATCTCAAACACAAAATCAACGTGATATTCAATAATCTGCTTCAGGCTTAATGTTTCCGGTCTGCCGTCAGCAACTGCCAGCATATTTACGCCAAACGTATCTTCCAGACGCGTTTTCTTATACAGCATATTGGTCAGATTTTCCACATCGGTATCTTTCTTAAGTTCCAGTACGATACGGATGCCTTCCTTGGAAGACTGATTGGAGATATCTACGATATCTGTTGTCTTCTTTGTTTCTATAAGAGATGCCACGTCATTCAGGAACTTGCCAATGTTTGCTCCCAGCATGGTATATGGAATCTCCGTAATGACAAGCTGTTTTCTTCCGCCTTTGAGTTTCTCTACTTCTACTTTTCCACGCAGGCGGATTTTGCCGCTCCCTGTCTCATAGATCTTATGGAGATCATCTTTATTGACCACAATACCTCCGGTCGGAAAATCCGGCCCTTTGATATATCGCATCAGTCCTTTGACACTGATCGTGTTATCTTTCATATATGCTTTGACAGCATCGATGACTTCCCCTAGATTGTGTGGTGGAATACTGGTTGCCATGCCGACCGCAATACCATCTGCACCATTTACCAGAATGTTCGGGATGCGCACCGGAAGTACCGATGGTTCTTTTTCCGTCTCATCGAAGTTCGGAACAAAGTCCACTACATTCTTATCAAGATCACTCAAAAATACATCCTGTGTCAGTTTTTCCAGTCGTGCCTCTGTATAACGCATGGCAGCTGCGCCGTCACCCTCGATTGAACCAAAGTTACCATGTCCGTCTACAAGTGTTCTGCCTTTTTTGAAATCCTGTGCCATAACAACAAGTGCGTCATAAATGGAACTGTCACCATGTGGATGATATTTACCCATGGTATCACCGACAATACGTGCACATTTACGATACGGACGATCATAGCGGATTCCCAGTTCATACATATCATACAACGTTCTTCTCTGTACTGGTTTCAGACCGTCACGCACATCCGGAAGAGCACGGGAAATGATAACACTCATTGCATAATCGATGTATGATTTCTGCATAATTTCCGAATAATCGGTACGAATTACATTTTCCTGTTTTGTTTCCATATCTTATCCCACCTTATACATCAAGTTCTGCATCGGCTGCATGCTCGTAAATAAATGCCTTACGCGGCGGAACTTCACTGCCCATCAGAACTTCTGTCACACTGGATGCAAGACGTGCATCTTCTATCTCCACGCGTTTCATTCTTCGAGTCTCAGGATTCAGCGTGGTCTCCCACAGCTGTTCTGCATCCATCTCTCCAAGACCTTTGTATCTCTGCAAAGTAAAGCTTCCCGGTTTATGTGTCTTACGATATTTTTCAAGTGCTTTATCATCATACAGATATTCTTCCGGTCCCTTTTTCGGCATTGCCTTATAGAGTGGCGGCATCGCAATATATACATGGCCTTCATAGATCAGTTCCGGCATAAAACGATAGAACAATGTCAGAAGCAGTGTGGAAATATGCGCACCGTCAACATCGGCATCCGCCATGATCACGATCTTGTCATAGCGAAGTTTGCTTATATCGAAATCATTTCCATATCCTTCAGAAAATCCGCATCCAAATGCATTGATCATAGTCTTGATCTCCGCATTGGCAAGCACTTTGTCAATGGTTGCTTTTTCAACATTCAGAATCTTGCCCCTGATTGGAAGGATTGCCTGATAATTACGGTTACGGGCTGTTTTTGCAGAACCGCCTGCGGAATCTCCCTCTACGATAAAGATCTCACACTGTGACGGATCCTTTTTCTCGCAGTTGGCAAGTTTTCCATTGGAATCAAATGAATATTTCTGTTTTGTAAGAAGATTCGTTTTGGCACGTTCCTCTGTCTTACGGATCTTCGCTGCCTTTTCCGCACAGGAAAGAATCGTTTTCAATGTTTCAAGATTACGGTCAAAATACAGGACCAGCTGCTCTCCCAGTACTTTTCCTGTTGCCTTGGCTGCATCCTGGTTATCCAGCTTTGTCTTTGTCTGACCCTCAAAGCGAGGTGCCGGATGCTTGATTGATACGACTGCCGTCATTCCATTACGGATATCCGCACCGGTAAAATTCGGATCTTTATCTTTGAGAATACCGATTTCTCTGGCATACGTGTTCATAACTGTTGTAAATGTTGTCTTAAATCCGGTCAGATGTGTACCACCTTCTGCATTGTAGATATTATTACAGAATCCAAGAACATTCTCACGGAATTCATTTGTATACTGAAAAGCAACTTCCACCTGAATCCCATCTGCTTCTCCTTTGAGATAAACAGGTTCATGAAGCGCCTCTGTACTGTGATTCATGTCACGGATATAGCCCACAATACCCTCCGGCTCATGGTACTCTTCTTTGACCGGCTCTGTTCCACGCAGATCTTCAAAAATGATCGTCAGCTCCGGATTCAGATAAGCAGTCTCATGAAGACGGCTCTTAACATCTGTAGCAGAAAAACGTGTTTTCTCAAAGATTTCCGGATCCGGCAGGAAATTGATGCAGGTTCCGGTATCTTTTGTCCTGCCAAGTTTCGGAAGAAGTCCGTTCTCCAGTTCGATCGTAGGAATTCCACGTTCATAGTGGTCATGATGTACATATCCATCACGGCTTACCTTGATATCCAGATAAGTAGAAAGTGCATTCACAACGGAAGATCCGACTCCATGGAGCCCACCGCTTGTTTTATAAGCAGAATTGTCAAATTTACCACCTGCATGAAGTGTCGTAAATACCAGACGTTCCGCAGACATCCCTTTCTCATGCATATCCACCGGAATTCCCCGGCCATTATCTGTTACGGTACAGGAACCATCTTTTTCCAGCACCACATGGATCTGACTGCAGTATCCTGCCAGATGCTCATCACTGCGTTATCAACAATCTCATAAATCAGATGATTCAGTCCTTTTCGAGAGACACTTCCGATATACATACCAGGACGTTTGCGGACTGCTTCCAGTCCTTCCAGAACAGATATGCTCCCCGCATCATAAGTTTCCTTTTTTGCCATTGGCTCTTTTCCTTTCTTTCATATTTCCATCTTCAAACATTTGTTCTATATCATACATGATTTGTCCGCAAAAAGTCAAATACTATTCTTTTATGATTTTCGGGCAAAAAAATAACCCGAACCAACCGTTCGAGTCATCTTATTGTATATTTAGAGCAGCCAGTACGGGAATCGAACCCGTGTTTTCGCCGTGAGAGGGCGACGTCTTAACCCCTTGACCAACTGGCCTTGCGTCAACCGACTTGCTTAGTATATATCAGCTTCTCGGAAAATGCAAGCCTTTTTT
>ENA-OQDM01000792-OQDM01000792.1-human-gut-metagenome-genome-assembly--contig:-NODE-792-length-15726-cov-1.276556_pt1 | contig 15726 bp, 18 predicted proteins | sample MGYA00242772_ERZ504605 | MGnify/ENA primary metagenome ERZ504605 (study PRJEB26092, sample SAMD00036348) | human gut metagenome | host: Homo sapiens | study: EMG produced TPA metagenomics assembly of... | reverse complement strand
AAGTCGTCAGCCTCTCTATGGCATCGGTGGGGGATCGCCCGGTTTATTTGATAAACCGGGCGCCATTCGTATAGTTACACCATACGGCATCAGAATGTGCCGCAAAGCAACAGCACGATCAACTGTGCCGTCAGAATGCGCAAGAACATCGTTAACGGATAAACTGTAGAATAGCCCACAGCAGGAGCATCCGTACTGGACGCCTGATTGGCAAAAGCCAAAGCCGGGGGATCGGTCGTGCTACCAGCTATCAACCCCATAATGGTGAAGTAGTTCAACTTGAAACGCATCCGGGCTATCACACCTATTATTAATATAGGTATCACGGTTATCAGGAAACCGGTCCACACATACGTCAGACCGTCACCGGCTACTACCGTATCCACAAAATGCTCTCCGGCTTTTATCCCCACACTGGCCAGGAACAATGCCAATCCGAACTCGCGCAACATGAAATTGGCACTCGTTGACACATACGTAACCAGACGGAACTTATAACCGAAACGACCTATCAAAATAGCCACAATCAGCGGACCTCCGGCCAAACCGAGCTTCACAGGCGTGGGCACGCCTGGGAAAGCAAACGGAATACTTCCGAATATGATACCCACCAGAATGCCGACAAAAATCGTCACCAAATTGGGATGGTCCAAACGTTTCACGGAATTACCCATCAGGCTCGCCACACGATCGACAGCATCTTCCGGCCCAACTACGACAATCTTGTCGCCCACCTGCATGCGCAAGTTACGGTCGGCAAAAAAGGTTCATTCCGGAACGGGAAATGCGCGTCACATTCACCCCATAGACAGAACTGAAATGCAACTGCCCGAAAGTCTTGCCGTTCATCTTAGGTTGAGTTACCACAATGCTCTTCGATACCATCGGCATGTCCTGCATATCCCAGTCGATATATTCTTCCGGTCCGATAAAAGCACGGACAGCTTCCGCGTCGTCTTCGGCACATGTAATGAACAAGTGGTCGCCCAAATAAAACTTCGTATCCTTGGTCGGGATACTTACGTGACCTTCATGCAAGGCACGCGAACAAACATAATTGCGTCCCAAGAAATCACGCACTTGCAGAAGCGTCTTTTCATGCAGGGCCGTGTTCGTGACCTTCAAGGTCATTTTGTGCGGTTTGGCATGCGGATTTTCCGCCTGTTGCGCCAATATACGATCCTCTTCATCTTTCAACACAATTCCGCAGATATAACGAATAGAAATGGTTGCAGCAATAATACCCACCACTCCGAGGGGATAGGCGCAAGCATATCCCGAAGCTATCCTGAGGAACTGCCTGAGCGTTGGCAAACACTTGGGTCAGAGCTTCCGTCGCGGCACCTAACCCCGGTGTATTCGTCACCGCACCGCAAAGCACACCCACCATCATCGGCAAGTTGCGTGGATCGTTCGTGTCAACACACAATAATACAGCACCAACATCACCAGGATGTTCAGTGCCACGATACCACAAGCCAACAGATTCAACGTCACACCACCTTTCTTAAAGGACTCGAAGAACCCCGGCCCCACCTGCAAGCCGATACAATACACAAACAGTATCAAACCGAAATCCTGCAAGAAATTCAACGTGGAGACAGGACCGGTAAATCCGAAATGTCCGGCCAAAATACCTGCAAACAACACGAACGTCACTCCCAATGAGATGCCGAAAAATTTAATTTTTCCCAAATAGACTCCCAAAGAAATTACCGCCGTGTACAACAAGACGATATGGGCAATGGAATTTGAATCAAACAGCAATTGCTCTAACCAATTCATCGCTTTACTTTAATTTTATAAATAAATGATTTTTTTAATTCTTCCAATTCGTCGGCAAAAGTACTCAAAAAAAGGACACCAACTGAGTTTTTCCACCTTATTTTTTTGTGCTTCTACAAAAGTTTTTGTTACTTTTGCTCGATTGATAAAATTCTTTTTAACAGTATAGCTATGGCAGATAGTAAAGAAAAGCTTTTCTCTGACTTCATTGCACCTACGCGACAAGAATGGCTCGACAAAATCAACGTCGACCTCAAAGGTGCGGATTATCAGAAAAAAATGGTCTGGAGAACCAATGAAGGGTTCAGCGCAGAGCCGTTTTACCGAAAAGAAGATTTGGAAGGCATGGCGCAGACCGATGCGCTTCCCGGCGAATTTCCCTACCTGAGAGGGAACAAAAAGGACAATAACCGTTGGTATGTCCGCCAAAACATCCGAGTAACCGACCCTAAAGAGGCGAACGAAAAGGCACTCGACCTTCTGAACAAGGGAGTCACATCATTAGGATTTAAAGTTCCGGCCAAAGAACTGAATGCCACGTTCATCTCCACTTTACTGGAAGGCATTAAGGCTGATGCAGTGGAACTGAATTTCAGTACGTGTCAAGGTCATACCGTGGAATTAGCCCGTCTCCTGACGGCATACTACGATGAAAAAGGATATGACCGCACCGCATTGGTAGGTAGCATCGACTTCGACCCGATGCAGAAGATTCTGACCAAAGGTAAGGATACGACCGCCCTGCTGAACAAACTGGCGGAACTGGTCAATATTCTCGCACCCTTCCCCAAAATGCGTTGCATTTGTATCAATGCCGACACGCTTTGCAACGCCGGCGCCTATATCTATCAGGAACTGGGCTACGCCCTGGCATGGGGGAACGAATACCTCAACCTGATGGTGGAAGCTGGTATCCCGGCAGCCCTCGCCGCCAAGAAAATCAAATTCAACTTCGGCATCAGCGGTGTCTATTTCATGGAAATCGCGAAGTTCCGCGCCGCACGCATGATGTGGGCCCAGATCGTGAAGCAGTACAACCCGGTTTGTCCGCGCGAAGACTGCACCAACACGGGTGAGGATAAGTCCTGCAACTGTGCTTGTAAAATGTATGTCAATGCGACCACTTCCACTTACAACATGACGGTGTTCGACAGCTACGTGAACATGCTGCGCACGCAGACTGAAGCGATGAGTGCCGCACTGGCCAACGTGGACGCTATCGTGGTGACTCCGTTCGACGCTCCTTACGAGGTTCCGACCGATTTTGCCGAACGTATCGCCCGCAACCAGCAGTTGTTGTTGCAGGAAGAAAGCCATTTCGACAAAATCGTAGACGTGGCCGGTGGTTCATATTTCATCGAAACGCTCACCCGTTCGCTGGCAGAAGAAGCTTGGAAACTGTTCCTTGCCGTGGAAGAAGAGGGCGGATTCCTCGCAGCCGCCAAGGCTGGCAGCATCCAAAAGGCCGTGAACGACACCAACGCCAAGCGCCATGCCAACGCAGGCAAGCGTAAGGAGTTCCTGCTCGGTACGAACCAATTCCCCAACTTCAACGAAAAGAGCGAAGGGAAAGCCCCGTTGGCAGCCACATGCTGTTGCCACAGCCACGGCGACAGTTGCGAAAAGCCGTTCGCAAAATTGGAAACAAGCCGTCTGGCTGCCGATTTCGAGGCATTGCGCCTACAGACGGAACAAGCCGAAAAACAGCCGGTGGCCTTCATGCTCACCATAGGCAACTTGGCCATGCGGCAGGCACGCGCCCAGTTCAGTTGTAACTTCTTGGCTTGCGCAGGCTACAAGGTGATAGACAATTTAGGTTTCCCAACCGTGGAAGAAGGCGTGGAAGCCGCCATGAAGGCAGGTGCCGACATCGTGGTGCTTTGCTCCAGCGATGACGAATACGCCGAATATGCCATCCCGGCCTTCAAAGCCGTAGACGGCCGTGCCATGTTCGTCGTGGCCGGTGCTCCGGCCTGCATGGAGGACTTGAAAGCCGCAGGCATCGAAAACTTCATCCACGTTCGTGTAGACCAACTCCAAACACTGAAAGAGTATAACGCAAAATTGGGAATCAAATGAGACAGAATTTTAAAGATATAAACATATTCTCCGGTTTCGGCCGACAGAACGGTCAGGACTGGCAAAAAGAAAACGGTATCACCGCCAACTGGAAAACGCCCGAACAGATCGACATCCAGCCGGTGTACACCCAAGAAGATTTGGAAGGAATGGAGCATTTGGACTTTGCGGCCGGCATACCTCCGTTCCTGCGCGGCCCGTACAGCATGATGTACCCGTTCCGCCCGTGGACCATCCGCCAGTACGCCGGATTCTCCACCGCCGAGGAAAGTAACGCATTCTACCGCCGCAACCTGGCCAGCGGACAGAAAGGTTTGTCCGTGGCTTTCGACCTCCCGACACACCGTGGCTACGACCCGGACAACGAACGTGTGGTAGGCGACGTGGGCAAGGCCGGCGTGTCGATCTGCTCATTGGAGAACATGAAAGTGCTTTTCGAGGGAATCCCCTTGAACAAGATGTCCGTCTCCATGACGATGAACGGTGCGGTGCTCCCCATTCTGGCCTTCTACATCAACGCCGGACTGGAACAAGGCGCACAGTTGGAAGAAATGGCCGGAACCATCCAGAACGATATTCTGAAAGAATTCATGGTGCGCAACACCTATATTTATCCACCCGCCTTCTCGATGAAGATTATTGCCGACATCTTCGAGTACACTTCACAGAAGATGCCTAAGTTCAACTCCATCTCCATCTCCGGTTACCACATGCAGGAAGCCGGTGCCACGGCGGACATCGAGCTGGCCTACACACTGGCCGACGGTATGGATTACCTGCGCGCCGGAGTGAACGCCGGAATCGACATCGACGCATTCGCGCCTCGTTTGTCTTTCTTCTGGGCCATCGGCATGAACCATTTCATGGAGATTGCAAGATGCGTGCGGCACGTTTGCTGTGGGCCAAGATTGTGAAGGGCTTCGGCGCGAAAAACCCGAAATCCATGGCGTTGCGTACCCACTCGCAGACTTCCGGCTGGTCGCTTACGGAACAGGACCCGTTCAACAACGTGGGACGTACGTGTATTGAGGCCATGGCAGCCGTTTTGGGGCACACCCAATCGTTGCATACCAACTCACTGGACGAAGCCATCGCCCTGCCGACGGACTTCTCGGCCCGTATCGCGCGTAACACTCAGATATACATCCAGAACGAAACCCAAGTGTGCAAGCACATCGACCCGTGGGCCGGTTCTTACTATGTGGAAACCCTGACGAACGAACTCGTCCACAAGGCTTGGGAACACATTCAGGAAATCGAGAAACTGGGCGGTATGGCCAAAGCCATCGAAACCGGTCTGCCCAAGATGCGTATCGAAGAGGCCGCAGCCCGTACGCAGGCCCGTATCGACTCCGGCGCACAGACCATCGTGGGTGTGAACAAATACCGTTTGGACCATGAAGATCCTATCGACATCCTCGAAGTGGACAACACTGCCGTCCGCCTGCAACAGGAAGAAAACCTGAAGAAACTGAAAGCCGGACGGAACGAGGAAGAGGTGAAAAAGGCATTGGCCGCCATCACCGAATGCGTACGCGAGTTCAACGAAGGCAAGAAGAGCGAACACAACCTGCTCGACCTGGCCGTAAAGGCAGCCAGCGTACGTGCCACGTTAGGAGAGATTTCAGACGCTTGCGAGGCTATCGTAGGCCGATATAAAGCCGTAATCAGAACTATTTCACAAGTGTATTCATCAGAAAGTAAAGCAGACGCCGACTTCGCCGAAGCTTGCGAGTTGACGGAAGAGTTCGCCCGGCAGGAAGGCCGCCGGCCGCGTATCATGATTGCCAAGATGGGACAGGACGGCCACGACCGCGGGGCCAAGGTTTGTGCCACGGGTTATGCCGACTGCGGTTTCGATGTCGACATGGGACCGTTGTTCCAGACACCGGCCGAGGCTGCACGCCAAGCCGTAGAGAACGACGTGAACATCATGGGCGTAAGTTCGCTGGCAGCCGGACACAAAACCCTCATCCCGCAAGTCATCGAAGAGTTGAAGCGGTTGGGACGCGAGGACATCATGGTCATCGCAGGCGGTGTCATCCCGGCACAAGACTACGACTTCCTGTACAAAGCAGGAGTAGCGGCCATCTTCGGTCCCGGAACCTCCGTAGCCAAAGCAGCCTGTGAAATGATGAAAATCCTTTTGGACAAAGAATAAGGACCGGACAAGGTTCCTATCCCAAACTATCAAGTAGGAGGAAAGCAAGGTGAAGCTTTTCTCCTGCTTTCGTTTTCCCACCTTTTAAAAAGCCGGTCTGCCGGTTTCCTTTTCAGGAAACACAAAAACTATCTTCCCGGTTTTATACCTAATTTATCCTTATCTTTATAAATTTCTACGCGGTATCCCCTCTCCAACATATTCAACAACACTTCATAAAAAGCTTCTTTATACCCTTTCTGTTTCAGCTTTTCTCTCAACAGTGACAGTTCATGTCCCAAAACAAGGTTTCTTTGTTCCAGTCCTGAAAGCGGACGCTTCTTCCGAAGCATGAGGGCTGCCACATTTCCGTCTGCATCCCGCGCACCGTATTTCTCCAACCATCTGCTCACCGTGCTCTCCCCCTGTATCCCATACTTCCGTGAAATGGCATTCATACTGATGTGGGAAGTCTCCAGTTCTCGTACTACACGAAGTTTAAAGTCAAGCGTATAATCTTTCTGCGTACGCTTGACATGTTTTCTTCAACATCCTCTTTTCCCATAAACTGCATTGAATAAAAAAAACCGCCATGAAAGGTCTCCCGACAAACACCCTCTTTTTACCGGGAACCAACCAACCTTTTCCTTTCACGGCGGTCGCAAAACATCCAAAAGTCAAATTATTCGGCTATGCAAATAGATACGCGGTTTTTTTCAACCTCTGTAAAAGGTTGTACGGTATCTCCTTTATGTTCCACTCGTATCCTGCCCGCATCTATCTTTTTGACCTGTAAGCCTTCGACACGGCCTGAGCGCGTTTCAGCGAAAGTGCATCATTGATTTTAGGAGTGCCCGTAGCTTTGTCGGCATATCCGCAAATCACGACCTTCGCTTGCGGGTTGGCGGTGAGATAAGCGGCCAGACGTTCTATTTTAGCTTCCTCAGACGCACGGATTACGGCTGAATTAAGTTTAAAGAACACATTCTCCTGCAATTTTTCCACTTTGGCTTTCTCACTACCGGTTCGGCCTTCTTCGGAGTCACCGGTTCGCGTTTTTCCGGTATCACGGGTGGAGCCACCGGCTCGGGAGCTTCTTCAACCACCTTCTTGTGTGTCTTGCCCAACTTGATGACCAAGCCTCCTAACGCGTTGAACACCCAGTCCGGATTGCCCGCCTTCTTGGAGTTGTACTTGTCGCCCAACACGTTGGCATTGACCTCAAGGTTAAAATAAACTCTCCCGCCCAAGCGAATGTTAGCTCCTATACCGCCGCGACCTACCGGATTGAACTGGCGGTCACGCCATAAATATTCCAACGTATGACCACCGTCATTGACGGCCACCGCTTCGTCGTTGCCGAACGCACCGTTCAGTCCTACCCCCAGGAACAAATAAGGATTCACCACCCCGTTTATAATTATACTTGAAACAGTTGGCCAGGTCCACCACCACGTCGATGTCTCCTTGCAGGTAATTATACTTATATACTTGGAGAGGATTCACCCACACTCCTTTGGATTCATAACCGGACACACCGGCACGCAGTCCCCACACCGGGGTAAAATAGTAACTGCCATGCACCCCCACAGCCGGAGATACCAAGTCGCCAAACCCGGCCTCACCCAAGGTGTAAGCCGCACCGCCTTGCAGTTGCAGGCTACCATGCCGGTGGAACTGTATCTCTTCACCCTTGGACTGCGCAGATACCGCATGCGACATCAACAGGCATGCGCACACGAACATTAAATTCTTTTTCTTCATAGTCATTCTTTTTTTATATTAAACATCCTTCATCCGACTAACGGCCTAACGACTTGTCCCCATATTCCGTATTGGTCAGGCAAAGCACCCAATTACCAAGATAAAACACCGGTTTGAAGAATATTTTGGTCGTGACAGGAGGTATGCCGTCTCCCGCTTCGCGGATAATCACATTGCATTGCACCTCATTCGCATAATATTCACTGAACTTCATGTATGCAATCTCGTAACCTGCCATCGGTATGGATTCGAGCATGGCCCGTACTTCCACCATCTCTTCGTTGTTTAGCGAAACCGGTGTACCGTCTTCTGTCTGGTCGTTACGATATAGCATAAGAATGGCTTCGTCCGTCTGCTTGTTTTTCACATACGTGAAGAACTGGTCTATAAGCTCCTTGACGGCTATTGTATCTTTCGCCTCCAGCGTCTGCTCGAATTCCGTTTGCGTTTGTTCTTCGCTACTTTTCTTCTTCAAATATAAAGTATATTGATAATCAGTTAGTTACTGTTATCAAGATACAAATGATATGCAAATGTAAGTATAAAACCATATAGAAAAAGTACAAATGGACATTACTTTGTATGATAACATCCTTTTCTACAGATTAAGGGTTAACACAATGTTATACTACTGATATTCAGCATATTGAAGCTGTTCTTCCTTGCATTCAACAAAGAGTGTTAAATTATATTAAATCCTACAGGGCAATTATGATTCGTGCAAAGATAATATTTTGCAGTCAAAGGAAGAAAGACTTCTTGAACCACTTCTATGGTTCTATACTTCTGTTTCTGACGTAAGCTGACCCGTACGGTTTTCGGGTTTTAGACGGACATATATACAGTTTACTTTAGGTTAGCATATATATAAGAGCTAACCAAGGTAAACTAAAGTGTTTTTGTCCTGTAGATACTGCACTTTGTGGACTCTTTTCTCCTTTGACTGCAAAAACCTCTTATAGCCTTATCTCCACCTATAACGTCACTTCACACTGCTGTACCATGCAGTCTGCCATGTACCACCCCATCGGGCTTTGATAAGAATTGTGTTGCAAAGGTACCTGTCATGGCGTTCATCCTGCAAGGTCGGTGCCTGTGGTTTGTCCGTGAAATCTCCACGCTCTGATTGTGGCAGAGGTAGTATTTGACGGCAAAACCTTGCATTGATGAGCCATAACACCTTTTGGGGCAACATAATTCTTTAATCAATCCCGATGGTAGTTGGTTCTACATAAGGGAAGAAAATAAAAATTTTATCTTATGGCTAACATTTGCGACACTCAGTACAAGGTGACAGGCTCACGCAAAGCCGTGGCAGACCTTTGGAACACACTCCAAGAGTTGGAGGTGAACAGTAATAATGTGTATCTGTATCTCTTGGCAGAACACTATGGCATTGACTACGAGAAGAAAGGCATCTCGGTGAGAGGACACATCTATTGGGCAGAGTATGAGGAGAACGTGGAAGACGATTATGCCCTCTTGTCCTTTGACACCGAAAGTGCTTGGTCTTCATGCGACTTGTTCTTTGAGGAGGTGAACAAGGCACTTGGCGATGAACTTTCAATCAGTTGGCGAGAGGTTGAGCCAGGTTGCGACATCTTCTATACGCACGATGAGAACGACTTCTTCCCCGAAGAGTGCTACGTCACTGCATACGGAGAACTCTTTGAGGATTGTGAGGGTGCTTACTCCACCTTTGGTGATGCTATCAAGTTGTGGTGTGAGAAGACTGGTGTCTCACAGGACGGAAGAAGCGAACAGAAGATGATTGACTTCATCAATGAATACGAGTATGAGGCAGAGGACACGAATTTCTGCATCAATCCAATCACATTCGGCTAACAAGGAGGAACGGATATGGCAACGATAGACATGGAGCAGTTGGACGGCGTTGTAGGGTGTTTCTGCACCTTGCTTTATCCCCGAAGAGGTCAGACAGAGGGAACGATTGTCGAGGACTTGGGTTGTGAGGTCATTGTCCAGCTCATCAACGGCAAGGAAGTGACGGAGTACAAGGATGATGTTGTCATCTGTGAATAATCAGGAGAGAGTCTGTTGGCTATGTGGCTTGCAGACTCTTTCTTCCTTTGACTGCAAAAACTCTTTTAGGACAATCCTCCAATGAGGTTATGGCTGTTGTAACTGAAATACCTTGGGAGCAAGTTGTGCGGTTTGCTCACTTGCTCCAGTCCTGTTATAGAAGCGATGCTTCGACACCTGTATAGCGATACGTCGCCAAAGTCCCTTCGCCGTTTTAAGCGTCTCTGTACCTTGTTATAGGAATGGTCATTTCGCCTTTTGGTTTTACTCGTCTGTCTTTTGCGACTCTTCCTTGTCGGACACAGAACTTGGTCTTAGCATGATGACAGTGCTATCGCCAATCCTCTGATGTCTGTCCTCTTTTGGCTTGATGCCTCTATTGCTAAGCTGACCCTTAGGCTTGTCGTTCATCGTGCATCAGTGTTCATGCTCCTCACTCTTCTGATGATACAGCTGTAAGGTCGGATTTCCCGCTTCGTTTCTCCAGGCATACAGCCATAGCAGTGCCCCTGTCTGTTGCATACGGATTGCCTCCTTGCTTACAACCTTTGTTCCATTGTTTGGCCCCGTCTTTTTCTGAATTGAGCTATTTGAAAGCCACTTATTTTTACCATGCAAAGGTAGCGTGATGCTGCGAAGGACTTCCTCCTTCTTGTGTGGCCGCTATCGCTGTGACCAATAAAATAGTGCGTAATCTTCCTTTTTCTCCCTTACCGCCAACGACAAAAAGAGTATTGCGAACGATTTTCATGGTGCTTCCCACATGGTGCCACATCCCTGCTTTTGAATGCATGTAAAAATTAAGTTTCACTTTTAAATTCAATTCAAAATGAAAAAGATCGAGAACAACTTCACAGTTTCAGGTTTCGTAGGTAAGGATGCAGAAATCCGTCAGTTCGCAAACGCCAGCGTAGCACGCTTCTCATTGGCAGTAGGCCGTCAGGAGAAGAACGGCGAGGAAACCAACCGCGTATCGGCTTTCATGAATATGGAGGCATGGCGCAAGAACGAGCACACCGAATCATTCGACAAGCTCACCAAGGGCACGTTGCTCACCGTCGAGGGTTTCTTCAAGCCAGAGGAGTGGACAGACAAGGATGGCGTGAAGCACTCCAGAATCATCATGGTTGCAACCAAGTTCTACGAGTGTCCCGACAAGGAGGAGACTCCTGCGGAAGAGCCGGCCAAGCCAGCAACCAAGAAAGGCAAGAAATAGCCTTTCCTCTCCATAACAAGGCGACCTTCGGGTCGCTTTTGTTTTGCTCAGGGACATCAATCTGCTGTTATAGCGTGTGATAATCTTCTCTAATAACAACCATGTGCATTTATTAACCATAACGGCAACGCCGTCTTCCTTTATTCTAACCACTTCGTCCCTCACCATTTGCGAAACGTCACCAAGATGGTTGGCATACAGATATTCCCGGCTGATGGCGACAAAGTCGCTATTAGCCAAGAAAGACAGTATGCCAAGGTCTGAACGCGAGAGGACTGCCATCTATGCCACAAGATGCCGAGCCGAGCTTCTGATAATTGTGTCCTTTACTGGCTATCCACTCGCCTTGATATTCAGACCGTCAATCTTGCGACAGCTTCACTACCCACCCACACCTGCTTTACTATTCTTCTTCTCTTTGACTGCAAAATATTTTCTGTTATAAGCGGTGGTTTCGTCCAAGTGCGTTGTATCGCTTCGCCCCACACCTTCAGAACGGCATTACTGTACGGACACCGCACGAATCCCATGTGACAGGCAGCCAACAATGTCACTATCAGAAACTGACACTTCTGATAACTGCCTTTATTGCTGTCTGGCTGTCCCATTATCGGGCTTCGGCAATGTCCGTGTAATGCCATTCTGCCCACCCATACCACCTTTACCACTAATCAACTGTTTTACAATTTCTCTTCTGCTATACAAGAGGCAGTTCTTGTCCACTCAGGCATATTGAATGTGGCAGACATGTCTGCTACGTCCAATCTGCCTCAGTGTCCTGCGGCAAGGACAAGGCACATTTGTCATGCTGACAGGAGTGCCCGATTTGTCCGTTGCGCAACTGTCTCTTCTTGCCTGATATACGTTACTATCTACTTCTAAATTATACTGCTTTGCCCCACGCCTTTGCGAAGCGTTACATGGTCTGTCGTCATACAGACATCCTTGGCTGATGGCAACACGTTGCTATTAGCCAAAGCTGACAGTATGCCGAAGTACCGACGCGAGAGAATTGTCTGTCCGTGCTACAAGCTATCAAGCTGAAGCTTTGATGACTTGCATCCCGGTCAGCCAACACACTCGCTTTATGCCGGTACAGCAGACCTGCAAACGCTTCACAGCCCACCCTTACTGTTTCATCTTTCTTTCTTACCTCTTTATATATAACACATCATTCCTCTTGCAGCCAATATCAATAATCTTCTTCCAATCAGCGCAGTGGTAGGCATATTTCCTGCAAAGTTAGCCGCGTCTGAGACAATCGTCAAATTCTGCTTGAGGTCTTGTGACTGTGAACAATCTTCCTTTTCCTCGGAAAAGAGTATTCTTCACACATAATTTGTCTTTATGTCTTTTCTTGCGGCTTGTGGGAGCAGAAAATATCCCTCCACAGGCTGAAAGGTCTCGAAAGGAGGGAAGAGAAAGAAACGGTTAAGCGAACGCAGAGGGAATTTATTCACTATGCTGAGCGTAAGTTTCTTCAACGTAGTTAAACAAGTCCAGCGACATGGGCGACAAACTTATTTGTATACTAAAAATAGAAAGGCAATGAAGATTATCATCCTGCATGATGCTGACGCACGCATCGAGTATCTTGACGTAGCCGACCACCTTCTCGGCTCAGACATCGAGGAGTTCCTCACCAGACAGGGCTTCTCAGTGAACAACATCACATGGCTTGTCACATCGGCAGACCATATCCCAGTGGTTTACCACAAGTATGACATCGACTGCAAGACCGGCGAGGCAACCCACACCAAACGAGAGGCAGAACTGCAAGACCTCACTATCCACGGACAACTCCAGGCATTGCAGCACCGGGAGCAGGACGAGCTGAAAGCGGCTCTTCGCAAGTACGGCACGGAGGTGGACGGAGGCTTTGAGGTGCATTTCGAGGGAGAGCAGCCCATCGTGGCAGGTTATCTCTTTGACGAGCCTCGTGACATCGTCATAGACGCAGCACGTTTGGATGCCGACGGAAACTTGTCGCTTCTTGGAGAGGACAAGGAAGTGAGGGATGGACAATACGACATAGAGCCAAGCGACATATTTGGCGGTCAGTTGGACTATGTCACGTCGAGTATAGGTGCATGGATGAAGTAGGAGCATGTATGACCCAGTGCATCGTATATGACGAGACGACCAAGGAGAGCGAGACCTTTTGCTCATTGACCGCAGCCAAGAAGTGGATGCGAGAGCGCATCAAACAGAAGCATGAGGTAAGCGGACAGAAGTACAGAGTCTATTCCGACGGAGAGTTTGTTAATTGCGGCTCTATCAGTCTCACAGGCAGCAACAAGTCTTTTGTCGCCAATACAAGGCAGACGAAGAAAGGATATTAATAACAAGGTAACGGCAAGCCTAACCAACTTGCCACACATATATTGATATGGAAAAGCAAATATTGAGTTTTAATGACTTGCCATCAGCATTGTCATTAGTAATAAACAAGCTGGAGATTTTAGAAGAAAAGTTTTCCACACTAATGACTCAAATTCAGCCCGATAAGGGATTGGAATGGCTTAGTGTTTCCGAATTGAGTGAGTATCTCCCTACCCATCCAGTTGAACACACAATCTATTGTTGGACAAGCAATAAACAAATACCATTCCATAAGAAGGGGAAACGTATCATGTTCCTCAAATCTGAAATTGATGAGTGGATGCAAGATAACAAGAGTAGGTCACGAGCAGAAATTATGAATGAAGCAATAGCTTATGTTCAATCAACAAGAAAAGTCATTTAAATAACAAGGTAACGGCAAGTCTAACCAACTTGCCACTATAACATTTTCACATTATGATTTACACTCACACTATCGGACGCATCGGAGCAAAGGATTGCCGCGTCATCACAGGTACACACGGAACATTCATGGCTGTTGACATCGCAGTGGACGACTACAGTAAGGGCAAGCAAATCACCACTTGGGTAAGGGTGAAGAGCAGCAAGGAGAACCATATCCGTTTGGCTGAATACCTCACCAAGGGTCGTATGGTGCTTGTGGAAGGCACACTGACTTCTTCCATTTGGACAGACCGCAACGGAGAGAACCACATACAGCATAGCATCATAGCTGACTCCATCGCCTTTGTCAATGCAGGGAAGAAGGATGCAACCGACACACCTGCAACAAAGGCACGCAAGGCAGCCAAGGCAGAGGGCGAGGCTCCCGTACCGCCAGCCGATGCACCGCAGGACAAGAGCGAAGACCTTCCCTTCTGAGGGTAGTATCAACTGAGAGTAGTACGTACTAATCGTAGTAAATCCGCTTTTACTATGGTTAGTATGTACTATCAGTAGTAGAATAGTAAAGTAGTATTCACTAATAGTAGTATCATGTTATGACACAGATAATTGCAGTATTAAATCACAAGGGTGGTGTAGGGAAAAGTACGACCGCAGTAAGCCTTGCGGCAGCTCTGCAACTGAGTAAGAAGAACGTCTTGGCTATTGACATGGATGGACAAGCCAACCTCACGGAAGCCTTGGGATTGTCCATCGAGGAAGAACAGACAGTCTATGGCGCAATGTGTGGACAGTACACCTTGCCGTTGGTCAAGTTGCACAACGGCATCACCGTCTCACCCTCATGCCTTGACCTGTCTGCGGCTGAGTTAGAGCTTATCAGCGAGCCGGGACGGGAGCTTATCTTGAAGGGACTTATCACCAAAGCCATCGCCAAAGAGCATTTCGACTACATCATCATCGACTGTCCACCGTCATTGGGCTTGCTGACCTTGAATGCCCTCACCGCAGCCGACTACATCATCATCCCTGTTCAAGCGCAATACCTTGCCATGAGAGGTATGGCAAAGTTGATGGACATCATCCGCATCGTTCAGGAGCGGCTCAACTCCAACCTTAAAGTGGGCGGCATCGTCATCACCCAGTTCGATCGCCGCAAGACGTTGAACCGAAGCGTGAGGGAAATCGTCAATGACAGTTTTCACGAGAAGGTTTTCAAGACCGTCATCCGTGATAATGTGGCTTTGGCAGAAGCACCCATCAACGGCAAGACTATCTTTGAGTATAATCCCAAATCCAATGGTGCCAGTGATTATATGTCTTTGGCAAAAGAAGTGTTAAACTTAAAATAGCATAGCCATGAGCAAGAGCAGTATGTTGAAAGAGGGAATGAAAGGCGGTCTCAACGGACTCCTTTCTTCCACAAAGAAGCCGAGTAAGGAGCAGATAGTCACAGAAACTACACCAGCACCACCTGTGTCTGTTTCTGAGACTACCGAAGTGCCGGTGCATTGCAATTTCCTTATCAACAAGAGCATCCACACGAGGATGAAGTACCTCGCCATCAAGAAAGGGATGTCCTTGCGTGATATTGTCAATGAGGCAATGACAGAATACCTAAAGCGGCATGACACATGAGTGCCGCGCGGTATCATCGCCGAACAGACGATGATACCGCTATCTCTTCTATAAACAGACTTTACTATCCGTAGTATGGTAGTAAAAACTATTCGACTATTATACTATTCGTAGTCGATACTACTTTTAGAAAATACTATCCAACTCATTTTAGGGTGCAATAGTTTTCTCTGCTTGTAGGACTGTCTCCATGCTGATAAAAGGCAATGTCGTTCCCTATTACAAGATTTTCTCTTTTTCCCTCATATCAACTATCGTCCTTCCCCATATACAGCTTCGCCCCCACGCCATCCCGCCCGTTTCCTCTTTTACA
>ENA-OQDM01000791-OQDM01000791.1-human-gut-metagenome-genome-assembly--contig:-NODE-791-length-15775-cov-0.856403_pt1 | contig 15775 bp, 17 predicted proteins | sample MGYA00242772_ERZ504605 | MGnify/ENA primary metagenome ERZ504605 (study PRJEB26092, sample SAMD00036348) | human gut metagenome | host: Homo sapiens | study: EMG produced TPA metagenomics assembly of... | reverse complement strand
CGCCGGAATATGGAATCGACAAATGTCTCCATCCCGGAGGCATCGCTGAATATATAGCGGAGTTCCTGACGCAGTTCTATTATTTCGCTTGGGCAGGGGCTACGATCTTGGCGATCGTTCTCGTGCTTATCCAACGGCAAATAAACTGGCTGGCCCAACAAATGGGGGCTTCCGACTTTTGGTATCCGTTCAGCTTTCTCCCCTCTATCCTGCTCTGGGTATTTTTATGTGATGAGAATGCCCTGCTGGCATTCCCTGTCTCCATAACTCTCGCCCTCTTCGCCTTAATCATCCAGCGAAAAATCACTCATCCATGGGGACGAATAATCTATACGCTCCTAATAATGCCGGTACTCTACTGGATCGTAGGTGGTGGGGCCTATTTCATCTTCGTTATCGGAGTAGCAATCGGGCATTGCATCAAACCCGTACCAATCGTATCCAACAAATCCTATATATGGATTCCTATCTACATCTTGCTTGGAATCCTATGCCCCCTATTGGCACAAAGCCTTACGCAATATCCATTGCTTAGCCTCATGACCGGCATCGATTATTATCGTTTCCCCATGATCGTTCCCAACACCCTGTTACTTGTTATTGCTACCGTTGCCATAACCCCCGGGCACTTGCTTTACTTCCCCCACCCGTAAAGAGCACTAAGGCATGGATGGGTATTATCTCCACCCTGCTCCTTATCGGTGGTGCACATGGATCTATGCTGCCAGCAATTCGGATAAGGAGGAGGCTATGAAATACGACTACCTCACCCGCATGAAACAATGGAACCAGATCATCAAAGGCGGCGGAAAACAAAGAGCCTAATTCTCCTTTCTCCGTGACCTGCTTAAATCTGGCTCTCGCCAAGACCGGGCAATTAGGGGATCGCCATGTTCCATTTCTACCAAAAATGGAACGGAAGGATTGATCCCCACCTTCCAAAGAGATTTCACCTCACCGCTCCCTACCAGCGAGATATTCTATCATCTGGGAATGATCAACTCCTCACAACGCTATATGTTCGAAGCGATGGAGGCTATCCCCGACTATAAGAAAAGCGGACGTGCCTATATGCGTCTGGCCGAGACCAACTTGATCAATGGACAATACGCTGTCGCCGCCAAATACCTGCGGGCTTTGCAGCATACCTTGTTCTATAAGAAATGGGCGACCAACGCCATGAGCTATCTAAATAACGATGAAAAGATAGAGAAGCATCCCGAATGGGGATGGTTGAGAAAAGCCCGATATACAGAAGATTTCTTGTTCAGCGACACGGAAATGGATGTCATGCTAGGCTTATTGCTGCAACATAACAAAAGTAACCGGATGGCTTTCGAGTATATGTTAGCCTATGTCTTGCAAAAGAAGGATCTGGAACGTTTCATGAAATATTATCCGCTGGGAAAAGATCTGGGCTATAACCACATACCCATCTCTTATCAAGAGGCATTGATTTTCATTTGGACACAGCAGCATCCTAATTTCCAAGGCCTTCCTTGGAGCATCTCCCGCAACGTATTGGAAGGGGTAAGCGAGTTTCGCCCGTGTTTATATGACGCAGAAAGACTCCGAGCCTATCCTTCGCCCAAAATACGAGAAGACATTTTGGTATTACTTATTATTCAGAAAATAAACGGCCATGAGAAAGCTTATCTTATTATATAGTATATGTATAGCGTTATTTACCGCTTGTGGGAATTCGGTAGTATCCCCCGAACAAATAGAGAAATACCCGTCCATCTATCCGGATTATATCGGGGTGACAATACCCGCCACGATAGCACCTATGAATTTCTCTTATACGGATACCTCCTATGAGCGGATAGATGTTATCGTAAAAGGGTGCCAAGGCAAAGAGGTGCATATAAACGCGAAGCATGTCAATTTCTCGGAAAAAGAGTGGAAACAACTGCTCATCTCCAATCAAGGCGATAGTTTACTCTTTACTGTCAGTATCAAGCAAGAGGGTAAATGGAGTACTTACAAACCTTTCCCCATGTACATCAGCCCCCACCCGATCGATTACGGCTTAGTATACCGAAAGATCGCTCCCGGTTATGAAGTCTACAGCCGTATGGGTATTTATGAGCGTGATCTATCGTCTCATAAAGAAAGGCCTTTGGTGGAAAACACGCTGGTCAAAGGTATGTGCGTAAACTGCCATGCCTTTAACCGTACGGACCCGAGCCATTTCAGTCTTCACATCCGAGGAACGCATGGAGCCACTTTTATGAGAACCTACAATAAGGATGAATACCTCAACACGAAAACAGATCAGACAATCGCCGCTTGCGTCTATCCCTACTGGCATCCCGGAGGCGAATATATAGCGTATTCCACGAACAACACCCGACAATCGTTCCATACGGTTAAGGACGAGCGGGTAGAAGTATTGGATTTGGAATCTGATATAGTCGTTTACCATCCGGCAGATCATCGTCTACTCCTTTGCGATTCTTTGCAAAAGAAAGACAGGTTCGAGACCTTCCCTGCGTTCTCCCCGGATGGTCGTACGCTTTACTTTTGTTCCGCCGAAGCTAAAAAGATTCCCGAAGAATATAAAGAGATAAGATATAATTTATGTAGTATCGATTTTGATCCCTCTGCCGGTACATTCGGGAGCCGTATCGATACGTTGGTGAACGCTGAGGCTTTAGGGAAAAGCGTATCTTTTCCCCGCCCTTCCTATGACGGCAAATATATTATGTTCACCTTATCCGATTACGGAAACTTTTCGATCTGGCATAAAGAGGCGAATCTATGGTTACTGGACTTGACAAGCGGAGACCTCCGCGAGCTATCCGAAGTAAATAGCGATGATACCGAAAGCTTTCACAACTGGAGTAGCAACTCCCGCTGGTTTGTCTTCAGTAGCCGCCGGGGTGACGGCCTTTATACCCGCCTTTATCTGGCAAGCATGGATGAGAATGGCAAGATAAGCAAGCCCTTTCTCCTTCCCCAGGAAGATCCGGAAACCTATTACGATCGCTCTGTCTATTCCTATAATGTCCCGGATTTCGTCAATGCCCCTATCTGCTGGACACGAAAGTATTTGAGAAGAGGATAACTTCAAAAGAGCGTATACAGGTTCAAGTTGGGGACTAGAAACCAAGGGTTACCAAAAACAATACACGGATCTATAGAAAAAATAAATAATTCCATAAGATCCGTTGTATTGGGTATAGTTCTATATCTAGATGTTCGCTATAGGTTCTTCAGCCATTTCTTACCGGATTTGGTATAAGTCCATGCAAGAAATATCCCCATTACCACGATAATAATTAAAAACAAAAATGTCATGTTATTCATATCTGTTATTATTTAAATATTCTATTTGCACAAACCGCAATCATTCCTGTACCTCCTAAACCTGTTATGAGCATTACCCACTGTGAAAAATCATTCGGATTCTTATACAACGGGATAACCCCACATATAACTACACCCGCAAAAGTCAGTTTCGCCAAATCATAAAAGAACTTTCCCAAATTCTCCTTTCGGGCTTTCTCTCATTCTCTCCCTTCCTTCACTTGTTCTTGTAAATCATTCCATTTTCCCATAGTCATTCTATTTGATTAATTAACATGCACAAAGATAACAATGAATTCCAAATCAAACAACCGTTCCGGTTAAAATGAAAATAATATCGCTATCAGATAAAATAATACTAGATTGTCTGCCCGATACCTCTTACATTTGCGTTCATAAAGAAAGACAGTTATCATGAAGAACACGAAATTAATTATCATGTTATGCCTAGGGGCATTAATCGCCTGTTCACCATCGAAGAAAGGACTAGAGCCGACAAGCGAACAGGTTTCGCCGAGAGAACGTTTAATAGAGAACCTACGTGCGATTCCACAAAAAGGAATCATGTTCGGACATCACGATGATACGGTTTATGGGATCGGATGGGAATTTGACGAAGGAGGCTCAGACGTGCAAAAAGTATGCGGCGATTATCCGGCCGTTATCAGCTTTGATCTTGGAGAGATCGAACTCGGGGGGAGATAAAAGCTTGATAAAGTACCTTTCGAGAAAATACGCAAGGAAATCATCAACCAATATAACCGGGGAGGCTTGGTATCTTTAAGTTGGCATCCCCGTAACCCTAAAACCGGAGGGGGACGCTTGGGACGTATCAGACCATGCTGTCGTGAAATCGATCCTTCCGGAAGGGGGAGAACTATGAGAAATTCCAAAGTTGGCTAGGCAAAGTGAATGATTTCATCCTTTCCTTGAAAACAAGCGATGGCACCAAGATTCCCGTCCTATTCCGTCCTTGGCACGAACACACCGGAAGTTGGTTCTGGTGGGGACAGAATTTATGTACCACGGATGAATACAAGGCGCTAATTGGGCGAATGACCGCCGATTATCTAAACGCTCACGGAGCGGCAGACCAGATCGTTTACGCTTATTCCACAGGTACGGAGCCGCGGGATCAAGCGTCTTATCTGGAACGTTACCCCGGACATGACTTGATCGACGTCCTAGGCTTCGACGCTTACCAACGGGAAGATAAGGATTTCTTCTTGAAAAGCATGGATACCAGTCTTTCCGTAATAGACAGCATAGGCAAAGCCAACCATAAGATCATAGCGATCACGGAGACCGGCTACGAAGGGGTACCAGACTCCACATGGTGGACGGGAACCCTGCTGCCTGCCATGGAGAAATATCCGGTCGCTTATGTATTGGTATGGAGAAACGCCCGTGAAAAAGTCACTCACTTCTTTGGCCCTTATCCCGGACAAGCCTCTGCCGAGGATTTCAAGAAGTTCTTTGAAAATCCGAAAACATTGTTCGCCTCCGATATCAACCTATATAAATAACATCATACATAAACCAGATAAATCACGTCATATCCAGTTGTAGAGACGGGGCGTGCCCCGTCTCCCACCATCTGATAATATCATTTAAAGCAAAAACATCATGGAACAATTTCAAGAAAAAAGTAAACGAACTCTTCGCTAAACACGAAACCTTGTTAAGCCGGAAAAATATCCCTTTAGAAGACGGAAACGGAATCTTCACCCGTTATCAACACCCTGTACTGACAGCTGCGCATACCCCGATCTTCTGGAGATATGACTTAAATGAAAAGACAAACCCCTACTTGATGGAACGCATCGGCATGAACGCAACCATGAACTCCGGTGACGATCAAATGGAATGGCAAATATATATTAATGGTACGTGTAGAAGGAAGCGACCGTAAATCCTTCTTCGCCGTAGCCGAAAGCCCGAACGGAATAGACAATTTCCGCTTTTGGGATTACCCGGTAACCATGCCGGACGATCTTGTCCCGGCCACGAATATTTACGACATGCGCCTAACCGCTCATGAAGACGGCTGGGTTTACGGAATCTTTTGCGCCGAGCGCCATGACGCGAACGCAGCTCCCGGAGATCTATCCTCGGCAACCGCCACGGCAGCTATCGCCCGGACAAAAGACTTGAAAAACTGGGAACGTCTCCCGGATTTAAAGACCAAGAGCCAACAACGTAACGTCGTATTACATCCGGAATTCGTAAATGGTAAATACGCCCTTTACACCCGCCCCCAAGACGGATTTATCGACGCAGGAAGTGGCGGTGGTATCGGATGGGCCTTGATTGATGATATCACGCACGCCGAAGTCAAGGAAGAAACCATCATCGACCAACGTTACTACCATACGATCAAGGAAGTGAAAAATGGCGAAGGCCCCCCACCCGATCAAGACACCGAGAGGCTGGTTACATCTCGCCCATGGCGTACGGGGATGCGCCGCCGGATTACGTTACGTGCTTTATATGTATATGACCGCATTGGAAGATCCCACGAGACCTATCGCCACACCCGCCGGCTATTTCATGGCTCCGGAAAATGAGGAACGGATCGGCGATGTATCCAACGTTTTATTCTCTAACGGATGGATCGCGGATGAGGATGGAACCGTGTATATTTACTATGCGTCTTCCGATACCCGTATGCACGTGGCTGTATCCACAATCGATAAATTGGTAGATTACTGCATGAACACTCCGGCCGACGGGCTGACTACGACCGCATCTGTCGAGACGCTGAAAAAGCTAATCGATCGAAATCTTCCACTCCTGAAATAACTTACAAAAACCACTCATATGATTAAACTCACGGAGAAGATAGGCTACGGTTTCGGGGACATGGCATCGTCCATGTTCTGGAAACTGTTTGGCGCTTACTTGATGATTTTCTATACGGACGTATTCGGATTACCGGCAGCAGCCGTAGGTACGATGTTCTTGATAACTCGTATATGGGACTCGGTCTTTGACCCGATTGTCGGCGTCGCGGCGGATCGTACGCAAACACGCTGGGGAAAATTTCGCCCTTATTTACTTTGGCTGGCGATCCCGTTCGCCGCTATCGGAGTGCTCACTTTCACGACTCCTTCTTTCGGACAAACAGGTAATTTGATCTATGCCTATATCACCTATTCCTTGATGATGATGGTGTACTCCGCTATAAACGTGCCTTATGCGTCCTTGCTTGGAGTAATGAGCCCGTTGCCGCAAGACCGTAATACCCTTTCTACGTACCGTATGGTATTCGCCTATATCGCAGTTTTATAGCCCTGTTGCTATTCATGCCGATGGTGCGTTTCTTTAGCGGAAATAGCGATGAACTGGCGGATCAACAACATGGATGGACCCTGGCTGTCGTAGTTATCGCTATCCTGTGCGCCATCTCTTTTTATGGATGTTTCGCATGGACAAAAGAACGGGTAAAACCGATTAAAGAGCAACAAGGCTCGTTAAAAGATGACTTGAGAGATCTATTGCACAACAAGCCTTGGTGGATACTATTGGGAGCAGGTGTCTCCGCTCTGGTTTTCAATTCCATCCGCGACGGGGCTACCGTATATTATTTCAAATACTTTATCATTGAGGAAGCCTATGCCAATGTATCTCTTTTCGGAGTCTCCTTCGTCTTAAGCGGATTATATCTGGCGGTAGGACAGGCGGCCAATATTGTCGGCGTGATCTTGGCCGCCCCATTAAGCAACCAGATCGGAAAGAAAAGAACCTATATGCTCCATGCTGATCGCCTCGGTTTTAATGACATCCTCTTTTTCTGGCTCGACAAGACGGATCTAGCCCTGATATTCACGTTCCAAGTGTTCATCAGTATTTGCGCCGGTAGTATTTTCCCCCTACTTTGGTCCATGTATGCCGATTGCACGGACTACTCAGAACTAAAAACAGGGAACCGTGCCACAGGATTGATTTTCAGTTCCTCGTCCATGAGCCAGAAATTCGGATGGGCGATCGGCACGGCTATCACAGGCTGGCTACTCGCTTTCTTCGGGTTTCAGGCCAATACCGTACAAAGCGAGGAAACGATTAGCGGAATCAAGATGTTCCTCAGTTTCTTACCGGCCGTAGGTACGATCCTGTCCGTTGTATTTATCGCCTTCTACCCGCTTAGCGAGACAAAGATGAAGGAAATCACCGCTACGTTAGAAACCAAAAGAAAAGAAACAAATGAATAAAATCACCGAAGATTTACAAAACGAGGTCAATGGGAGCTAGAGAACAATATCCTCCCTTTCTGGATGAACCGAATGATAGATAGTGAGTATGGTGGTTTCCATGGGCAAATCACGGGAAACAATCAACGAGTCGTACATGCCCCTAAAGGCGCCATCTTGAACGCCCGTATCCTATGGACATTCTCCGCCGCATACCGTTTATTACGAAAGCCGGAATATCTGGAAACGGCGACCCGTGCCAAACGTTACCTTATCGATAAATTCTACGACCAAGAATTCGAGGGTATTTACTGGGAATTAGACTATACCGGTCAACCCGTGCAAACCAAAAAGCAAATCTACGCCTTAGGATTCGCTATCTACGGATTAAGCGAGTACAACCGGGCTACCGGAGATAAAGAAGCGTTGGATTATGCGATCCGTCTCTTCAAGGCAATCGAACAATATAGTTTCGACCCGGAAAAGAACGGTTATATGGAAGCCTTTACGAAAGACTGGAAACTGATAGAGGATATGCGACTAAGCGACAAGGATGAGAATGAGAAAAAAACTATGAACACCCATCTGCATATCCTCGAACCTTATACTAACTTGTATCGGGTATGGAAAGACGAGCACCTCAAAAAACAACTCCGAAACTTGATCCTGATTTTCACCGACAAGATTCTGGATCACCGTACCTATCATTTAAACCTCTTTTTCAACGAGGATTGGGAAAGCAAATACCGTATTATCTCCTATGGTCATGATATAGAGGCATCTTGGTTACTGCATGAGGCCGCTATCGAATTGGGAGACAACGAGATTCTTCAGAAAGTAGAGCCCTTGGTTCAAAAGGTAGCGATAGCGGCCGAAGACGGGTTATTAGCGAACGGTAGCCTCATTTACGAGTATCACCCGAATGAGAAGAAAGCCGACACGGACCTGCATTGGTGGGTGCAAGCCGAGAATGTAGTGGGTCATTTCAACTTGTATCAACATTTCGGAGATGAGCCTGCCTTAGGCGCAGCCTATACATGCTGGAAATTCATTCAGCGTTATTTGATCGACAAGGAACAAGGGGAATGGCATTGGAGCGTATCGCTCGATCACGAGATCAATCGCAAGGATGACAAGGCCGGTTTCTGGAAATGTCCCTATCACAACGGACGGATGTGTATGGAGATTATCGAACGACTTGCCGGCGAATAACCGTCCGGCAGACCGCCTGCCGGCTCTTTTTTATCAGATTAACAACCGTCGAAGCTTCCGACATCAAAAAAACAAGCGATATGAACAAATTCTATTGGATGGTGATAGGCCTCCTTCTCGGTTTGGTGAACCTCCGGGCCGAGATCAAGCTGCCAGCTTTGGTAAGCGACAACATGGTACTCCAACAAGCCACTAAAGTACGGCTCTGGGGAAATGCAACCCCAAATTCAAGCCTGAAAGTCCGTAGTTCTTGGGACAATACGGAATACACGGCCCAAGTAAACGATCAAGGCAGATGGGAAATCTGGGTTCAGACGCCCTCGGCCAGTTTCGAAAAGCAACAGTTAACATTAGAGAATGGACAAGACAAGATTGTCTTGCATGATCTTCTGATCGGCGAGGTATGGTTCGGTTCCGGCCAATCCAATATGGAATGCCATTAAGAGGTTTCTGGCACTGCCCTATCGAGGGAGGAAACCACGCTATCGCTACATCCGGGAAATATAAGAACTCGATCCGTTACGCTACGATCCAACGGGTCGGATCCTTGGAACCGAAAGATTATCCGGTAGGTGGCGAATGGAAAGTATGTGATCCGCGAAACGCCCCGGAGTTCGGAGCTACCGCCTATTTCTTCGCGACCCTATTGACCGAGGTATTGAATGTCCCGGTAGGTATCATCAATTGTAGCTGGGGCGGTTCCACGGTTGAAGGTTGGTTGCCCAAAGACATCCTGCGGAATTATAGCGATATCGATCTATCCTTAGCGGGTAACGGATGAGAAAATCCATCCGATGCTACAACCCATGATCATGTATAACGGAATGCTGAAACCGGCCAGCAAATATACGGTCAGAGGTTTCCTATGGTATCAAGGAGAGTCAAATGTCGGACACCCGGACTACGCTAAACGCCTAGCGACAATGGTAGAACATTGGAGAGGATTATGGGGACAAGAAGAATTACCTTTCTATCTGGTAGAAATCGCCCCTTACGAATATGGAGAAGGAGACCAAGCTGCGTACCTTCGTGAAGAGCAATACAAAGCTACCCGGTTGATCCCCAATAGCGGTATTGTTTCCACGAACGATCTGGTACAGGATTACGAGAAACGGCAAATACACCCCAAAGAAAAACAAAAGATCGGTGAGCGTCTTTGTTATATGGCTCTAAACAAAACCTATGGTATACAACCATCGCTTGTGAGGGCCCCCAATACGATCATATGGAAGTAGATAAAGATAAAATCATTCTTTTTTCAAGAATACGGAAGATGGCTTCAATCGAGATAACGGGGTCATAGGCTTCGAGATAGCCGGAAAAGACATGCGTTTCCACAAGGCTAACGCAACTATAGACGCTAACAAAAAAACCGTTATTATCTCAGCTCCAGACGTAAAAGCCCCAATAGCCGTTCGTTATGGCTTCCGGAATTTCCAAATTGGCAACTTGCAAAACGTACAAGGATTACCGGTGCTTCCATTCCGCACGGATAAATAAAACGACTAAGAAAATAAAATACAATACGTTATAATATTCAAGCTTGTTCACACGTAATGTCTTATTTTCATCTGTAAGACGTATTTAGTTTTTATTTCATTCTATTGTGATAATAGAAATTACCCTCCTAAAGTATTAGTGAACTTAATTCTTCCCATAAAAAAATGGGAGATCTTATTTTACAAGGAATCAGAGACCTCCTCTGATTCCTATTTATTTTCATTCATATCATAATGTATACAAAAAAATGATAGTTTGTATACAGACCATACTAATACATTGCGCTTTTTTTGCATCTAGATTTACTGAAGGGGGAAATATTTGTATAACAAACTAAATAACAATAATTTTATGAACAAGCTTATTAACAGAATTTCTCCGGAAACATCTGAAAACCGAATCTTACACGCTGGCTTTAGTATCATATTGATGTCAGAGGAAATAACACAAACCTTATCTGGTTTATCCAGCGATATGATTATTTTTATCTTAAGCGGATCCATAACTATATATTCCACTAAAGAAGAAAAGAAAACAATCGGTGAACAGTATATGATCTTTCTAAGATCATTTGAAAATTACACATATGATATCACACTAGGTTCAAAAATCATCATTTTCTTTTTTGACAGTTTAACGATGAATGAGTTACCGTATTACCAACATCCGTACGGAATATTACCTCAACCTATCTCTAAGTGGATAGAACTGAAAATAGTGGAACCTTTATACGGTTTTCTAGAACTTGTCGGACAATATCTTGAAAATAATTTCCTGAACTACCCTTTGTATGAATTAAAGAGAACGGAATTATTCTACTTACTGAAAAAGCTTTATAGAAAAGAGGAATTAGACTACTTTTTCTATTTATCAAGTACGCATTCAGCAGAGTTTGAGAGACTCATCGCCGAGAATTATATAAAAGCTAAAACAGTAACAGATCTAGCTCAAATGATAGGTTACGGAGTAAATTCCTTTCGGATGAAGTTTAAAAAAGTTTTCGGTATTCCAGCCTACGAATGGCTGATGCAAGAGAAATCCAAACGACTATTGGTCGCCATAGCTAACAGCGAGGATGATTTTAAGAATATAATAGATGAATTCGATTTCTCCTCGCATTCGCATTTCTACAAATTTTGCAAGGCACGCTTTGGATATAGTCCCACGGAGCTAAGGAAAAAACTTAAATCATTGTAAAAACACCCCCTATCAGAATATACATTTTAAATTGTCAAGTTGTATAACTCCTAATAAGTTATACTCATTTATCTTTGCCTCATTGATTTTAGACACCTATCCGTATGGATGATCTAATAAAAGATAGTGTATAATGACCACCATATTTTTTTTATGTTTTACTATTCCAAATTAAAGACTGGGATAAAATTTGTGAAGAAGAGGGTAAAATGACATCGCCGATAATTTGCTATATTTTGCTAGGGGTTATCTTATTCATAATCTTGATGCGTATACTTTCCATATTGCAGTTTTTGCGATTGAAGCGGAAGGTAAAGAAACGTATTTCCCCGAAACACGATAAACCTTCCTGTAAATAAAGCCTCTACCCGCTTACATTCATTAATAATTAACGGAAGAACCAATTCGCTTCTTTCTATGTTTATATAAAAAAAGCGTTTAGATCATGGGCTTCAACATTCCTTACACAGACAAAAAGCGGGTCGTAATTATCGGGGGCGGATTTGGGGGGTTAAAACTAGCTGAGAAATTGAAAAAGAGCAAGTTTCAAGTAGTCTTAATCGACAAGAACAACTATCACCAGTTTCCTCCCCTGCTTTATCAAGTAGCGTCCTCCGGCTTAGAATATAATGAAATATCCTTTCCATATCGAAAGATATTCCAGAAGAGAAAGAACTTTTACTTCCGGTTGCAGAGGTCTATGGCGTCAATCCGAAAGGGCATACCATTCAAACCTCCATCGGCGAATTGGAATATGATTATCTTGTAATCGCCGCTGGAACTATCACCAACTTCTTTGGAAACAAAACGATCGAGGAACAGTCTCTACCCATGAAAACGGTAGAAGAGGCGTTAGCTTTACGAGACACCTTATTAATTAATTTAGAGAAAGCGACTACTTGTACGGACCCGGACGAGAAGCAAGCTTTGCTAAATATAGTTGTTGTAGGTGGAGGGGCTACAGGTGTAGAAGTATCCGGCGCCTTATCCGAGATGAAACGGTTTGTTTTGCCGAAAGACTATCCGGATCTAGGAAACTTTCATATGAATATCTATCTGATAGAAGGGTCCTCTAAATTACTAGGGGCCATGTCTCCGGAAGCCTCCTCCAACGCTAAACGCTTCCTTGAGGATATGGGCGTTAACATCATTCTTCAGAAGCGTGTCGTGGACTATAAGGATGGGGACGTTTTCTTAGATGACGGACAAACCATACCCACTAGGACCTTACTTTGGGTAAGTGGTGTGAAAGCGGTGCATTTCGATCATATCGAAGGAGAACTCTTGACCCGGGGGGAACGGATTATCGTCAATGAATGTAATCAAGTAAAAGGCTTATCCAATATATTCGCCATAGGAGATGTCTGCTGGATGGCAGAACCGGATTACCCGAACGGACATCCGCAAGTCGCTCAGGTAGCGATTCAGCAAGGTGAGTTATTAGCCGAAAATCTACAACGGATCGAGGCTCTAAAAAAACCGAGACCTTTCCATTATAAGAATTTAGGAACTTTAGCTACTGTCGGCAGGAATAAAGCGGTTGCCGATTTAAATAAGGTGAAATTACATGGATTTACGGCATGGTTGGTTTGGATGCTCGTACATTTACGTTCCATCTTAGGAATCAAGAATAAGCTAATTGTACTGATCGACTGGATCTGGAATTATTTCACGTACGACCGTTCCATGCGTTTCATCTTGTTCATCCAAAAGCACAAACAAGATGGAACACAGGGCACGGAACCTACTTTATAAACTATAAGTCAACGTAAGCCAAGCTACCCGGGCATCACGATTGCGCTTTTGCGTCATTTCTAAGTTCGGGGCATCAATAATCGTTGTTTCTTCTAAACTATCGAATATATTGTTGATACTTAAGTTCGCGCATAATTTACGATTGAGGAAATATTGAGAGAGACCGGCATTTACGCTATAACGGCCTTTGATCTTACCTTGAGGCGTAAGCTGGTCGGAAACGTAGAAGCCGTCTACCTGAAAATCCGTAGTCGGCGTAATACTTACGTTTACATTCCCCTTCACATCCCAGCAAACCAAGGATTTCTTCTCGTCATAGCCTATCGTACGCCCATCGATCTCGTCCCGATAGATATCCCCGGAGAAACCGACCGTCAAGATACGTACCGGATTCCAGCTACCGGACAAGTCGGCTCCGACTGCTTGGCTATGTCCGATATTCTCTTTCTTCCAAACCGTCTCGTCATTTACTTGGCTAGCGGTTTCCATGATACGATTCGTACGATTCCGGTAATAAATAGCCGGAGTCAAACGGAGACGGGGAGCCGAGAACTGATATCCTAGCTCTACGTTATGGATAAACTCATCCTTCAAGTCCGGATTCCCCTGTATGATATGGGTAGGATCACTGTTATTCAAGAAAGAGCACAAATAGCTGCCATTCGGACGAATCGCCCGTTGCTGATAACTCAAGCTTAAGCGATTGCTCTTATTCACCTCATAAGTAAAACGGGAACGAGGATACAAATGAAAACGGGAACTCTTGTTCTCTTTGCCTTTTATCCCCTGCCAATAAGGATCGTTGATCCAAGAAGGGCTAAACTCATCCATCCTAAAATGACTAAATTCCGCCTGTATCCCTATCTCCGCGTTAAAAGCGCCCCAATTCTTAACCACGTCCGCATAGATCAAATTCAGATAACGGTTGAAATCGTAATTATACGATTTTCGCCGGACTTAACTCAAAACTACCGTCAACCTTATCAAAAGCAGCCGTCAGATAATCCTCGTTTCGCACACGACCTATATAACCAAGCTTGAAATCCCAACCATCGATCTCCTGCCCATATCCAAATCCCCAGAAATAATTATGTTTCGTATGGTCGATAGATTGGTTATCCTCCGAGACGATATTCCCGTTTTTGAGGATTCTCATTCTTGAAAATCATTATCCTCATCATACGAGAAATTATTATAGTTGAATACGGTATAAAAACCTTGATTCTCCGAAATCTCATGGTTCCAATACGCTTCGGCGGCATAAGCTTCCTGGCGCTGGTCGTTATACCGGTTACGGATCACATACTTCATTTGCTCCCCTTTCGGGTTGAATACCCGGTTGTTAATGCGTCCATACCGGCTATAATCCATCAAATGATACAGGCCATGCACGGTGATCCGGTCTTTCGCGGAAAGATCATAGTCTACTTTCATATCCGCCACATGTACGTCCGGACGAGCCGTGGCATTATTATTCATCTCCGTCCGGTTTTTAGCGGTCGCGGTCGATTTGCTGAAAGATCGTTCCCGGTATTCCCTCCTATAATTGTATTTCGCATTGATATGGAATTTTCCGGGATGCAAATTCAATACCGCTCCTGCGTTATATCGCTCATTCCATCCCGCCCCAAGCGTAACATATAGAGGGGAATCTCCCGTTCCATACATACGAGGCACCAGATTGAGTATGCCCGCGTCACCATCCGGCACCGCATTAATCGGAGGAAATGCCCCTAATGAGATCTGGTTAAAGAACAGGGCGGGAAGTTGGATCAGCACGTCACCGCTATATTCTTCCAGCAAACCGTAAGGAACTCCATCGACAAGCATCCCGACATTACCGGAGCCCCTGTATGTAACGGCTCCTTCCATATCGGTAATGACAGAAGGCAATTGGCGAAAAGCATCCGCCGTCGTATTGGTAACGCTACTCAAGTTATTATCTACCCGCAAGATTTTCATCCCACCCCTCTCGCTCAACCCGGCGAAACGGGTACCCTGAATCTCTATATTCCGAATCGTAAGCGTCGTATCGGCAGGAGTCTGCGAGAATACCGGCATAGCCAATAGAGCGGCCAATGGAAGAAGTAAAATTTGTCTCATATCATTATCTTATGGTTTATAAACAAAAAAAGTCTGTATGTTCAACGCATACAGACTGTCCTCAAAACTCGTTTACTGATTATTATTCAGCAGGAGCAGCTTCTACGGCAACAGAGTCAGTAACCTCGACAGCTACAGAATCAGTAGCGGCAGCATCCTCTTCTACTACAGGAGCTTCCTCAACTACAGTAGCCTCTTCTGTTTCAGCAACAGATTCGGTAGATTCAGCAGATTTGTTGCCACAAGATGCGAATGATACAGCTGCGATAACAGCAGCAAATGCAACTAACTTTTTCATTTTGTTCTTAATTTAAACGGTCTATAATATCTTGTTGTTGTAAAACGATGCAAATGTATGTATTAATCATATATGTTGTACAACATAGACGTTTTTTTTTGAATTATTTTCTACCGCTTTTACAATATGCTGAATATTAGCTGCGTTTGCTTTCTATTTATTTATCAATAATTACTGTACAGGTAACGCTTAATACTTTTCTTCGGTG
>ENA-OQDM01000790-OQDM01000790.1-human-gut-metagenome-genome-assembly--contig:-NODE-790-length-15777-cov-1.256613_pt1 | contig 15777 bp, 16 predicted proteins | sample MGYA00242772_ERZ504605 | MGnify/ENA primary metagenome ERZ504605 (study PRJEB26092, sample SAMD00036348) | human gut metagenome | host: Homo sapiens | study: EMG produced TPA metagenomics assembly of... | reverse complement strand
CTGCGGATCGCGGACAGGCCAGCCGCAACTTCCACGACTGGGCACGCAAATACCAGCTCAAGGACGGCCAGGAAGACCGCATGACCCTGCTCAACAACTGGGAAGCCACCTACTTCGACTTCAACGAGGACAAGTTGGTAGAACTGATGGGCGATGCCGTAAAATTGGGCGTGGACATGTTCCTGCTCGACGACGGATGGTTCGGAAACAAATACGAACGCCACAGCGACACCCAAGGATTGGGAGACTGGGACGAGACACAGCACAAGCTGCCTCATGGCATCCAGAAACTGATAGACGAAGCAGCCAAACGCAACATCAAATTCGGTATTTGGATAGAGCCGGAAATGGTGAGCCCCAAAAGCGAACTTTACGAAAAGCATAAAGATTGGGTGATTCACCTGCCCAACCGCGATGAGTATTATTTCCGCAACCAGATGGTGCTCGACCTGAGCAACCCCGAAGTGCAGGATTTCGTCTTCGGCGTAGTAGACGGGCTGATGACCAAATATCCGGGCATCGCTTATTTCAAGTGGGACTGCAACAGTCCGATTACCAATATCTACTCTCCGTATCTGAAAGACAAGCAAACTCATCTCTATGTGGACTATGTGCGTGGACTGTACAAGGTGCTCGACCGCATCAAGGCCAAATATCCCAAACTGCCGATGATGCTTTGCTCCGGCGGTAGCGGCCGTATCGACTACGAGGCATTGCAGTACTTCACAGAGTTCTGGGCCAGCGACAACACCGACCCCATACAACGCCTGTTCATCCAATACGGTTACTCGTTCTTCTATCCGGCCAAGTCCATGAGCGCCCACGTGACCACATGGAACAAGAACGCGAGCATCAAATTCCGCACGGACGTGGCCATGATGGGCAAGCTCGGTTTCGACATCAAGCTCAGCGACATGAGCGGCGACGACCTTACCTATTGCCAAGGTGCCGTGAAGAACTACAAACGCTTGCGTCCGGCCATCATGGAAGGCGACCTCTACCGTCTGGTATCTCCGTACGACGGTACGCGCAGCCATGCAGCCAACCAGTTTGTCAGCAAAGACAAGAACAAGGCCGTAGTCTTCGCATTCGACGTATATCCCGGCTACGGTGAGAAGATTCTGCCCGTACGTCTGGAAGGATTGGATGCCGGCAAACAGTATCGCGTGAAAGAAATCAACCTGATGCCGAACCAAGGCTCATCGCTCGAAGGTAACGACCGCGTATTCTCCGGCGATTACCTGATGAAAGTCGGACTGAACCTCCTCACCGGCAACAAGCTTTACAGCCGCGTGGTGGAAATCACAGCCGAATAAATCTTGAGACAGAAAAATGGAAATCAGAAGTTATATCATAGGGGTAGCCGCTGCGACATGCAGCGCGCTACCTTTTGCGCATAGCCTGGCATGGGAAGGAAATGTGTTGGTCTCCACGCCGCACACGTCCCTGCTTCTGCATGCCGGTGAAGGGCAAGACCTGCGCTTCGCCTACTTCGGCGACCGCATCGAAGAGAGCCAGATACACCAGATTCACGATGCATGGGACGGGCTGAACCGCACGGCATACCCGACTTTCGGCCAGCCGCCCCACCAGATTTTTGCTTTGCAGGCCGTACATGCCGACGGGAACTGGACTACCGACCTGACTGTGGACAAGGTGGAAACCTCTACCCTCGACAACGCCAGACTCACGGCCATCACGCTGAAGGACAAGGTTTATCCTTTCCAAGTGAAACTCTACTACAAAGCTTACAACGACATCGACATGATTGAGACGTGGAGCGAGATTTCACACACGGAAAAGAAAACCGTGGTGCTGAAACGTTTCGACTCCGGACATTTTCTGATACGGCGCGGCGACGTATGGATTTCGCATCTCCATGGCTCATGGGCTTCCGAAACGCACGTGACCACCGAACCGCTCACCCCGGGCATCAAAATGATCGAAAACGTAGACGGTGCCCGTAACGGCCATCTCGACCACCCCGAAGTCATGTTCTCGCTCGACGGGAAGCCGCACGAGAACGAAGGACGTGTCATCGGAGCCGCCCTCTGTTGGAGCGGAAACTACTCCATCCGCATGGTGACGGATAATAATTTCGTACACCGTGTCTTTGCCGGCATCGACAGCGAAAGCTCGGAATACAAACTGGCTCCGAAAGAGGTATTCACCACTCCGAAACTGGCTCTCACCTATTCCGGAGAGGGTCTGAGCGGTGCCAGCCGCAACTTCCATCGCTGGGCACGCCACGCCGGCATGCTGCACCATGGCGACCAGGTACGTCCCGTGTTGCTCAACAGTTGGGAAGGTGTGTACCTCGATGTCAACGAACCGGCCATGGCGAGATGATGAAAGACATCGCCGCATTAGGCGGCGAACTGTTCGTCATGGACGACGGATGGTTCGGCGACAAATACCGCCGCGTACAAGACAATTCTTCCTTGGGAGACTGGGTAGTAGACCGGAAGAAACTGCCGAACGGACTTGAGAACCTCATCCAAACGGCTGATCGGAACGGCATCAAATTCGGTATCTGGATAGAGCCGGAAGCCGTAAACAGCAAGAGCGAACTCTTCGAAAAGCATCCCGACTGGGCTTTGCAAGTCAAAGGACGGCCCTTGCAATACGGACGGGGCGGCACACAAATGTTGCTCGACGTATGTAATCCCAAAGTCCAGGATTTCATGTTCGGCATCGTAGACAACTTGCTCGGCAAGCATCCGCAGATTGCCTATATCAAATGGGATGCCAATGTGGAGTTGAAAAACTATGGCTCGACCTATTTGCCCCAAGACAAACAGTCGCACATATACATTGAATACCATCGCGGCTTGAACAAAGTGCTCGAACGCATCCGCACCAAGTATCCCGACGTGCTGATTCAGGCCTGCGGCGGAGGAGGAGGACGTGCCAGTTACGGTGTCCTGCCCTACTTCGACGAGTTTTGGGTGAGCGACAACACGGATGCCCTCCAGCGTATCTACATGCAATGGGGTACCTCGTACTTCTATCCGTCCAACGCCATGGCACAGCATATCAGTGCCTCGCCCAACCACCAGACGGGACGTATCATCCCCATCAAGTTCCGTTGCGACGTGGCCATGAGCGGGCGGTTGGGTATGGAATTGCAACCCAGCAAGATGACGAAAGAAGAATACCAGCAAACGGCACAAGCCATCAAGGACTACAAGTCCGTACGCGACGTCATCCAGTTAGGCAATCTGTACCGTCTGGTATCCCCGTACGACGACAAAGGCATCGCTTCACTGATGTACACCGACGATACGGAAAACAAAGCCGTATTCTTCGCCTACAAGATGGAACATTTCAATAACCAGGTGATACCTCGCGTTTGCCTTCGGGGATTGGACCCGTCTAAAAACTACCGCGTACGTGAATTGAACGTCAAGACCGGCGGACAACCTTGTTTCCTGAACGGCAAAACGTTCTCCGGTGCCCTACTGATGAACACCGGTATCGAAATGCCGCTCGGCAGCGATTATGCCAGTTGCGTACTGGAACTCACTGCGGAGTAAACATTACATCCTTCCACACAGAAGGCTTTCTAAATCTGGAGTTTGTACTTTTCTCAGGGTACAAACTCCTTTTTCATGGCACAACAGGAAAGGAAGACGAAAAATAACGCTATATTTGCAAGTACATCAACATAAGGATGCCATGGACTACAAAGAACTAAGGAACCCAAGCCAACCGGCCGACACACCAGACGGATTTGTCAGCGAAATACGCTCCATCATCGACCAAGCCCGATCTAATGCCGTGCGCAGTGTGGACTTTTGCAGAGTCAGAATGTATTGGAACATCGGTAAACGCATCTTCGAAGAAGAACAGCACGGAAAAGAACGTGCCGATTATGGAACCTACCTCATCAGGAATCTGGCCAAACGCCTCGAACCGGAATATGGCAGCGGGTTTTCGGTGCGGCAACTGGAACGTAGCAGACAATTTTACAGACTTTATCCGATTGCGTCCACAGTGCGGACGCAATTAAACTGGTCGCAATATAAGATGCTAATAGCCATTGCAGATGCAGATAAACGGGAATATTACGAACTCGAAGCTATAAACAACGGTTGGACCGGCCGCGAACTGGAACGCCAAATCAATTCTATGCTCTACGAACGTTTGCTATTGAGCAACGACAAGGAAGCCGTGTTGGCCGTAGCACGTAAGGAACGCATTCCGGAATCTCCCATGGAAATCATCAAAAGACCCGATGGTCCTGGAGTTCCTCGGATTGGAACGCCAACCTGCATATTACGAAAAAGACCTTGAGAAAGCCATCATAACCCATATAGCAGACTTTCTGTTGGAATTGGGCAAGGGATTCTCTTTCGTAGCAAGACAGAAACGTATCTTAGTGGAAGATGACGAATATTTTGCAGACCTCATTTTCTATAACAGGTTATTACGCTGTTTCGTAATCGTCGAACTGAAAACCGGCAAGCTCACCCACCAAGACCTCGGGCAACTACAGATGTACGTCAACTACTACGACCGCTATGAAAAGACACCGGACGAGAATCCAACTATCGGCATATTGTTATGTACCAGCAAAAACGACACCGCTGTCCGATTGGCCCTACCTGAAAACAACCAAACCATACTCGCCAGCCAATATCAGCTCTATTTACCCTCTCAGGAACAACTTATCCGTGAAGTGAACGAAGCCAAGCAACATGTATATTTGGCATCACAAAGGAAATAAAGCATTAAATATTGTAACACTATCGTAACACGTATGACATCTTGAGTTCATATCGAATACCTACCTTTGTCGCCAAATCAGCACATCATGAAACAAATATCTATTTTAGCCTTGAGCATACTGCTTGCTCTTCCTGCCGCAGCCGACGAGGGGAAAGAAGGAAAACCCAAAACGGATTACCGACCGGTCGTCCACGGTACGCTACGTGGCAAATACGAGTACCAACCGGAAGAAAAGGCCGGACGCTTTCAAGTGCGCACCGCCCGGGTCAGCATCGAAGGAAAAGTCGCACCTGTGGTGGCCTATAAAGCCGAAATCGACTTGTCCGACGAAGGCAAAATCAAAATGCTGGATGCCTACACCCGGCTTAGCCCGCTGAAAGGCTTCGATTTCACCATCGGACAGATGCGCGTCCCGTTCACTATCGATGCCCACCGTTCCCCTCACCAGCAATACTTTGCCAACCGTTCATTCATAGCCAAGCAAGTGGGCAACGTGCGCGACGTGGGAGCCACTCTGGGCTACAAGATAGGAGGTCCGCTGCCCCTCACCCTGCAAGCGGGAATGTTCAACGGTTCGGGCCTGACCGACCAGAAAGATTTCTGGACCAACAATATCAACTATTCCGCCAAGGCACAATGGCAATTGCCCAAAGGCTTTTCCGTCACGCTGAGCGCACAGAAAATCAGACCGGAACACATTTCGGTCAACATGTACGACGGCGGCATTACCTACCAGGCCGGAAGATGGATGATAGAAGCGGAATACTTGTATAAACACTACACCAAAGATGCCTTTCAGGACGTGAACGCCTTCGACGGGTTCATTTGCTATGACCTACCACTGAAAAAAGTATTCAGCAAAGTCTCATTCCTCGGACGCTTCGATTACATGGGCGACCATAGCGACGGTACGGCCAACGAGAACGGACATCTCACACTGACCGATGCCGAACGCAAACGTATCACCGGCGGCATCACCCTGAGCATCGCCAAACCGTTCATTTCGGACATCCGTATCAATTATGAGAAATATTTCTACAACGAGGGTGCCACCCCCAAGGTTTCCGAGCAAGACAAATTCGTCATCGAATTCATGACTCGTTTTTAGCTGTTTATCAACATCTTATAAAGTACAAATCGTTTGGCGCAGAATGAAAATCATTCTCGCCAAAGATTTATCAATCTCAGGAGATTGATTCCCGTTCTCAGCCAACGTTTTTTCGAGTTCCTTACCTCTTGAAACGTACCTCATAAAGGTCACGCCGGCGGTCTTTCAAATTCCTTACACCACCGTAAGTATGCAGCTCGCTCAGAAGGTCCAAATCGACATCGGACACAAGAATCATTTCCGTGTTCGGCGTGGCCTCCGCCCGGCGTCCGTCGGTGGGGAAAGCAAAATCGCACGGAGTAAACACCCCGGATTGCGCATACTGTATATCCATGTTGTGCACGCGCGGAAGGTTGCCTACGCTACCAGCTATCACCACAAAGCATTCGTTCTCGATGGCACGGGCCTGGGCGCAAACCCGTACACGCGAGTAAGCGTTCTGCGTATCCGTCAGATAAGGTACGAAGAGGATTTGCATCCCTTGGTCAGCCATAATGCGCGACAGTTCGGGGAACTCCACATCGTAACAGATCAACACGCCGATTTTGGCACAATCCGTATCGAACGTCTTCAGCATACTGCCCCCGGACAGTCCCCAGCTCTTGGTCTCATCGGGCGTGACATGTATCTTCTCATACATCTCATAACTGCCATCGCGACGGCACAGGAAGCCTACGTTATAGAGGTTGCCGTCGCGCTGCAAAGGCATACTCCCGGTGATGATATTGATGTTGTAGCTGATGGCCAACTGTAAGAAACGGTCGCGTATCTCATCGGTGTAACCGGCCAGTCCGCGAATGGCCTGCGACTCGCTCAGGTTGTTGAACTCCGCCATCAACGGCGCATTGAAATATTCGGGGAAAAGGATGAAATCGCTTTTATAACCGGAAACAGCGTCTACGAAGAACTCTATCTGTTCGAACAAGTCGTCGATAGTGCGATAGCCACGCATCTGCCATTGCACCAGTCCGACCCTGACCGTGGTTTTGGCCGGAAGCGTCTCTGAGGTTTCGGGCTGATAATAGATATTGTCCCACTGGAGCAGGCAAGCGTAATGTTTGGACTCCTCGTCGTTGGGCAAGTAGTTGGTCATGACCTTACGCACGTGGAAGTCGTTGGAAAGCTGGAAGGTCAGCACGGGGTCGTATATCTCACGTTTGCGCACCTGTTCGATATACTCCTTCGGCCTCATCTTGTCGGCGTATTTATGATAGTTCGGAATACGGCCGCCGAACATGATGGCCTTCAGGTTCAGCTTTTCGCACAGCTCCTTGCGATACTCATACATACGGCGTGCCAAGCGCAGGCCGCGGTAGTCGGGATGGATGAACACCTCGATGCCGTAGAGGATATTCCCCTTGGGATTATGCGTGCTGAACGTCTCATTTCCCGTAACCTTAGCGTATGTATGGTCTCCCTTCACCAAATCATAATCCACGATAATGGAAAGGGCACAACCGATAATCTTGTCATCGGCTACCGTCACCACCTGCCCTTCGGGGAAGATGCGTAACAACGTCTCTATCTGTTCATGGGTCCAAAACACATCGCTGCCGTCCGAATATACACGACGGAACGACTGGGCCAACTGTCCGTAGTCTTCTATCTGGAGCGGACGTACCTGAATTTTTGTGATACTTTGATTTTCCATTTGTTCGTCATATTTCACGCCCGCAAAGTTACAGCTTATTTCAAGGCCTTGTTCTCCATCCGACGGAAAAGTAAGCCGTTCCTTCATTTTTTATGCGTCCGAAAGCCTGTCACGGAAGAAAACAGCTCTCTTTTTCGGAAAAATAGCGAACTTTGCAGTCTATGTTTACCGTCATATTCATTTTATGGGGCAGCGCTACAGTGGGATACCTCCTGCGCCGCCACCCGATACCCGGCCTCGAACGGCTGATGACCTATACCGTATGGGGATTGCTCTTCCTGATGGGCGTGGAAGTCGGAGGAAATCCGACGCTGATGCAGGCCTTGGACCGCTTGGGATGGGAAGCCCTTATCCTCACGTTGTGCACAGCCTTAGGGTGTGCCTTGGCAGCGGCAGCATTATGGAGCGGAAGTAGGAGAACGATACCGGCCACCCAAACTCCTACAGTGGAAAAGGATGCCGGAAAAGGACTGCTTTCGCACAAGCACCGTCTCGTGGCATTATGGCATCAACTGGCCGGAAGCTTCACCATCGTGGCGTTTTTCGCGCTCGGATGTGCCTTAGGCGTTTCTCACTGGCTACCTCCCCTCCCCGCCCGAAGCCGGATTCTACGCCTTGTGTCTCTTACTCATCTGCGTCGGGCTTACCGTCGGGCAAAGCAACGAGATACGCCAAAGCTTGCGCCGCATAGACAAACGTCTGATGTGGCTACCGGTTCTGACGATAGTCGGGACATGGGCCGGAGCCGTAGCGACAGCCTGCCTGCTGCAAGGGCGTAGCTTTACCGACTGGCTGGCCATCAGTTCCGGATTCGGTTACTATTCCTTGTCGAGTATCCTCATCACGGAGGCACGCAACGCGGAAATGGGTACCGTTGCCCTTATCTATAATATCCTGAGGGAACTCACGGCCTTGCTCTGTGCTCCGCTGTTCCGGCAGTTTTTCGGTCCGTTGGCTCCCATCAGCGTAGGAGGAGCCACAACGGGGGACACCACTCTTCCGATAATATCCCGCACGTGCGGACAGACCTTCATCCCCCTTTCCATTTATCATGGTCTGACGATCGACTTCACCGTTCCTTTCCTCGTCCCGTTCTTCTGCTCATTATAGCCCACAAAAAACCGGAGGCATATTTCTCGAATGGAAATATGCCTCCGGTTTTTATATGAAATCCGCCAAGCGGGTTATTTCATCACTTTCACGGTCTGGGTATCCTTACCCACAAACTGCAACAGATAAACTCCGTCTGTCAAAGCCGCTGCCGAAATTTCTTCCTTACCGTTACCGGAAAGAACATGACTATCCACTTGCTGACCGGACAAGGTGTACACTTTCACTTGCACGTAGTCCGTAGGATAAGTTACCGTAAACTTACCGTTCGCATAAGAAGCATTGACTTTTCCGGCCGCATTAATCTCACTGATGCTCAAAGCGTCATCGGCTGCGTCACGGTCACCTTGGTAAACCACAATATCACGAGAGAAACCGCGGTCGTCCTTCAAGGTCAGAGTAGCTCTGCGCCCTTCGAGCAACCAGTCTTTGCTCGTGGCTTTCAGACTCATGCTGAAATAGTTCTTGCGGTTAGCATCCGTCCCGGCTTGCACCGGTTGGGTTACGGTAAGCCAGTCACCGTCTGTAGACTCGGAAATTGAAGCGGAAATGGTTGTTCCGGAAGAAGCCGTTCCAAACCAGTCCATCAACAAGTAATTATGGGTCTCACCGTCGATATTGAGTTCCAATTCATCTTGCTGAACGATTGTGGCAGTGGCATCATCTTCGCTCATAATAATATAAGGTGTAGCCACAAACATGTGAATGTCCAAGGACGTGTTGTAGGTAAACTCATATTCTTTTCCTTCGGTGTCCGTAGCGATAAAAACATACTGGCAGAGCTTTCCGGCAAATTCACCGGTAGTCGGTACGTAATAAGCAGTGTTTTTGTCGGGATTCGTGAGTTCCGCACGATTCAACTGATGCATCAAAGCCCACTTTGTCCCGTCTTGCGGACCGGTAATCATCACATAAAACTCATTCTTCACCAAAGTTGTCGGAGTCTCAGTATTGACATTGATATCCCACAGTCTTAACGAAGAAGTAGACTGATTCAACTCCGGCTTAGCCTGAAAGCTTCTGAAGCTTTTTATCTTCTTCGCCCACAACTTCGACCCAGTCGATTTGGAATGTCTTATTCGACAAATCGACCGAAGCCGGTGTCATGACATAAAAGTGTGTACCCCACAACATGATTCCCCCCTCGGTCGGCGCGTCGAACCACTCGACATAGGAAGACTTATACATATTGTCCGCACCGAACAGTACGTTATTCCAAGGATCCGTAGAACTCATTGTCGTATAATAAGTATCCACAAACGGTGTGGCATCGGCATCTACATTGTAGACATAAGCCATCAGAGATGCAGCCACCATTCCGGGCACCTTTTTATGGGTCGTGGCGTCGATATGAGCTCCCAACTGATAGGTTGAATCCGCAGAACCAAGCGTGGCAGTCAGCACCGGCGTATCGAAATAAAAACCGTTGTTCGGGAAGTAAGGACGCATGCTTAAAGAATCTTCCGTATAAGTAGAGCCTCCGAAAGCCCATGAGAATTCGTCGCACAAAGGCGTCGTATTGTGGAACGTCAGTGGACGGTCGATGTAAGCCAACACACCGCCTTCGGCATAGACTGCCTGTCCGTTGCCGTCTTGTCCTAAAGCAATACCGGATACCAAGTTATACACACCTTTATTTACGGCATAGCTCGTGCCGGGTTTCTGATTGTTCGTACCGGAAATACGGGCATTCTTCTGAAAGCGTTGTGAGGACGTAGCATTCATGTGGTTCACATTGACTACTTTTCCTGCCTGCGCTTTGAACGTAGGTAGATTACGGGATGCCACCTGAAGGGGTGAAATTTCTGATTCGGCCTGCATCCGAGTTGATAAAGGAGCTACTTGTTGCAATGACTGAGCCTGTACCGACAATGCTACACAAGCGCAAGCCACAGCCCAACTTCCTTTGAATATTTTATTCATATACATATTGATAATGATTTTTAGCGTTTTACTTGATAATGAATTTGCCGTTCATCTTAGCCTTGCCCTCAACCTGATAAACATACAAACCGGCAGAAAGTTCGTCCAATGCCAAAGTTCCTTCCTGACCGGCCAAAGCAAAGCTCATTACCTTCGCACCGTTCGTTGTATAAATAGAAAGCGTATGGGCTGTATGGTCGGCAAAAACGTAACTCAAAACATTACCTTGTACAGAAATACTTTCAGACTTACCCATTGTCTGTTGAACAGACAATGCCGGATCGTTAGTCATGACCAAAGTGAAACTAACCTTATTGGCTTCCTGTCCTTCATACCATGCGGAAACCACAACGTGGGTGGTAGCAATAGCACCAGCCTGCAAAGCACCCGCATTCCAATGAATCTGCATATCTACAACCTCATTCGCTGTCCATTCGCCATTCTTCTGAGCGACATACCCCTTATCGGCATCCGTTGTAACACAAGTGCCATCAATGGCGCAAAGTTCAACGGAAACTTCATCTAAAGACTGAATACTTACATAAACGTTAGCAGCAACATCGCTCGACAGGTCAATCTCCGGTTCGAACTTAGTAACTCCAAAAGGCAGTAATTTTTCATTCACATCCCGTGAATAGAATGTCGAACCGTTTTCGATGGCAACCCCATCATGTGAAAAAGTCAACGTTTGAGCCATTCCTGCCATTGCGCAGAAAACAGCCACCAAAGAAGTAAAGAGTTTTTTCATACTTTTATTCCTAATTAAATTAATATTATTTTCTTATTTTAGTTCACATTCAGCCGCTTGCATTACACCTTCGGCATCATTATAAACAAAAGCCACCACGGAAAGATTCTCTTTCACCCAATTGGACTTCACCTTTATACCTCGTTCCAGCGTCTGATGAACATTCTCTTGCAAGGCGACATCTTCACCCCACGTCCCGTTTACACAAGCGCGGAACACATGATTATGCACATAATTCACATCCAGGTTCGGCCCGTTTTGCTGCAAAGCCGTAATGTTACTTTCCGTAATCCAAAGCTGCAACTTACCGTACACCATGGCAGAAGGATTCAACTCTACGGCAATGGCAATACTGTCTTTACCGGGAACCGTATCAGCCGAAAGCTCAATGGCCACCTTCGTATCTTTAGCCAAAGCCTCGCGCACTGCCGTTCCCCATTTATCATAATTGCAAAGCCCTCCGCTACGATTGATAATCCCGGTTGGCAAATCGGAAGCTCCCCATTTAGCTGCATAGATGTTTCCTTCCGGTTGCATCAAACCTACGATAGTGGGATATTGCCCCTCCATAATACCGAACACGTCCGTAGCGTGCACGCTTACAGCAATCAAAGAGCTGCCGTATTGCGCCTTCAGGCTGTTGATCGTGGCATGTGCTGTGGGACAATTTGAACAAAATTGCCCCGTAAAATCTTCCAAAAGGACATTTCGCTTGGTTTCTACCTGAGGCAAAGAAATATAACGCTCTCCTTCGGACACCTCATCGCAGGCTGTAAACAAGGCGGCAAAGCCTAAAAAGGCTGTATACAATATACTTTTCTTCATGTCTCTTGCTTAAAAATTATAATTGTAAGATACCTGGAAACCACGGCTTGCCGGCACATAACGGCAAACCCCGCCTGAACAGTTGTAACCCGCCCGCGTACGCCCGTAACCGGCCATCAAACGGTGTGCTTTGTAATTGAATGTCACAGAACCCATATAATAATGAGGTTCGTTGCTCCATTGTTCCACATGTCGCTCACCGTAAACATGAAGTAAGGCAGAACAGAAAGTTCCAGCAGTCCGTAGGTCCAGTCACCTTCATCTTGCTTGGTAGCCAGATACTGAGCCTCGGCACGCAAAGTCAGCTTTTTGTTAAACTGGTATTTACCTTCGGCCACAGCAATATTAGACTTAATCGTACCGCCATGTCCTTCTACCACATCTTTATTGTAACGCTGGTTCATGTACATCAAGTTCAATTTAAAAGCTTTGGTCAGTTTCTTTTCCATCTGCAAATTGATGTCTTGATAGTAAGTTTCTCCACCCACTTTGAAGAATTTGGATTTATAACCGTCCGTTCCGTAAGTGGAGCCATTGAATTCCTCAACCGGGTCTTTGTCCAACGAACGAATATGACTGACATTCAATTTCAATTTAGTTCCATACTTACCGCCTAACGCCGTATTACGCTGAAACTGTAACCGAATTCACCCTGAAAAGCCCATTCTCCTTTCGCCGCTTGCGTGGCGTAGGGATAAAGAGCAGCCAAAGCATAGGTATGTTGATAGGCAAAGGCCGGCATATTGTTGATAAACACCGAGGTTCCGACCATGGAACGCTGACTGCGGTAAGACATATCCTCGCTGCGCTTCACTTGCACCAAGGCACTGGCTCCTCGTTTGGAATAAGAAGCCGAAAGCATCAGGGCATTACCACGGTGTAAATATATCCGTTATCGAAAGAAGGGTCCTGGCTTTTCCAGGCATACTCGGCCAACACACTATAGTTTCCTTTTTGGAAGCGCGAACGTACATCGAAAGCACCGACAGTCGTAGGCAAATCCAAGCGATAATTGGTACCGGACACAATGATATCCTCATCTCCTTCCTGTTTGAGGACTCCAGACGCCCCTACCATCCACGTAATACCTTTATCACGCATCTTGCTACTGTATTGCTCCAGATTCATTTCCAAATCGGCACCGCCGACCCAAGCGCCATGTTTCCAATCCCAATACCGACGCTGCAAACCACCGAGAACCTTAAACTGTACTCCCTTCCACGCCGTCACGTTCAACCTCGCTCCACGAAGGGAATTGTCGATACCCAAACTGCGTTCCTCGTAAGTACGGAATATGAAACCGCTTCCGAACTGGTCGTAAAAATCACCGACGGTCACATCAAAACCAAAATCACTTATTCCCTTTAAATAAAGATGAGGTACTCCCCAACCTTTGAAGTCGGCTTCAAAACCGGGCAAGGGGTATTCCGTAAACTCCAAACGGGCACCCGCCTCTACGTTTTTGCTCATCAAACCTAAATCTACATAAGTGTTGGTTAACGCCCAATCGTCATAGCTGCCTGTACCAATCTTTTCATCCTCCTCGGGAACCAGCACATCGCTCTGTATGCTCCCGTGCAAAACGACTTTTCTTTCATGCTCCTGCGCATGTGAAGTAAAGGCCAACAGCCCTGCGCAGAACAAGGCTATCGGCTTTCCATATCCTTTCATTTATACCTTATATATTATAGGTGAAAATCACTTCTCTCCAATCAATTCACGTACCTTTTCAATTAAATGGCTCTCGGCTCCGTCGGTGTAACCGCTACGTGATTCAGCTATTTTGCCCTTACCGTCTATAATAAACACATGGGGAATCATCTGCACACCCATTGCCCGGCGAAACTCACTGTTAGGATCCAACAAAACTTCATATTCCCAGCCTTCTCCATCGACCATCGGCTTCACTTTGTTGATATTCTGTGCCTGGTCGATCGAAACGGCTATCACTTTCATTCCCGTCTCCTCCTGCCAATCGGCATATTGCTCATGAATAGCTTTCAACTCACGGTTACACGGCTTACACCATGTTGCAAAGAAACTGATAACGAAAGGTTTTCCATTATTACTTAATTCTGCAGTATTTACAGTTTTTCCCTCCAAATCTTTCAACTGTACGGAGGGTAACTGTGCATAAGCCCCCAGGCTAACCAAACACAGTGCAACGGCACTCATGAGTTTACTTAATTTCATCATATCCTTATATTTTTTGCAAAAGTACGTTTTTTCTATAATATAGCCATCTTTTTGCAAGAAAAATATTCTTTTTATACTAAAAAAACGGAATATTTATTGTACTTTTGCGCGTCCTTAGTACAAGTTTATTAAAAAAAATCAAATTATAGTCTATCTAAAATTAGTGTTTATGAAAAAAAATCTTGTTTGGTGTTCCTCTTTCTATTGGGAATACTATGGAATGTACAAGTCCACGCTGACGGCGTGAGCCAACCTACGTTCCATACCTTCAAGTTCACAGACCAAGCTACACTCCAAAACATGTCCGACAATGGGAAATGGGCTGTAGCTTTCGGTACGAACGGTAACAGTGTGGAAGATTTTCCGAAGCTCATAGACTTGGCTACGGACAAGGCTACCGAACTTTTGAGCGAAAGCGGAACCGCATTAGGCAACGGCGCCTACGATGTCAATAACGAGGGAACTCTCGTAGTAGGACGATATGAAGGAAATCCGGCCGTTTGGACCAAAACCAATAACAAATGGACAGTACTTCCTGTTCCTACGGGATGGGACGGTGGTTTAGTTAACGCCATTACTCCCGACGGAAAGTGGGCCATAGGTAGGGCCACCAAAGGTCAGTATGACGAAACTCCCGTACTGTGGGATATGAGTAAAGGCGGTATAATCACAGAAACGCCTAATATCCCGGTAAAAGACATGACCGGACTAGACCAGCACCAAAGCCGCTTTGTAGGCATTTCCGCTGACGGACGTTATATCGTAGGTTGCCTGTCTTTCAGCTATATCCAGCCTATCGCTTGTTGTTATTACGTCTATGATCGGGATAAGCAAACATATAAATTCATCGGATTCGATGTAGATGAGAATTACAAATGGACTCCATTGGCTCAGAATCTGGCCTTTATCGATGATGCACGTATCAGCAACAACGGAAAGTATATAACGGGTACTGCTTATATGGTAAAAGAAGGAAATGCCGAATACAAAACTCCTTTTCTTTATGACGTCGAAGCCGGTTCTTTCTCTATTTACGACCAGAATCAGGATCAAGGTCTCATCGGACTATGTTGTGATAACGAGGGTCATGTGTTCGGTGCTTCACCTTCAGACAGCCCGGCACGTGAATGGAGCATACGCGTAGGCCAATACTGGTACAGCCTTACCCAAATCCTGAAACAGCATTACAATATAGACTTCAATACAGCTTCGGGGTTTGAAAATAGCGGCACTCCGATTGCCCTTAATGTAGAAGGTACTAAAATCGCCGTTTTCGTCTATAAAGGTGAAAGTTATATACTGGAGATGCCTCAGTCGCTCGTTGAACTGACCAATGAAATTGATTTATTGGCCAACTATTCCGTCAGCCCGGAGGAAGGTTCACAATTCTCTGCCCTGAAATCACTAAGCCTCACTTTTGACCGCGACATTGAAGTGACGGGAAAGAGCAGTGCCGTAATCTTAAAAAGACGAAAACGGCGAGTA
>ENA-OQDM01000786-OQDM01000786.1-human-gut-metagenome-genome-assembly--contig:-NODE-786-length-15867-cov-1.411245_pt1 | contig 15867 bp, 12 predicted proteins | sample MGYA00242772_ERZ504605 | MGnify/ENA primary metagenome ERZ504605 (study PRJEB26092, sample SAMD00036348) | human gut metagenome | host: Homo sapiens | study: EMG produced TPA metagenomics assembly of... | reverse complement strand
CACACACACACGTTCTAAGGAGTCTTTATACTTATATATATGCAAATCAGGAATCTGGTTTGTATACCGACACTGTGAGGTATCTTGCGTATTCCATGCGTGGGAAGATTGATTGTGGCTGTTTTTCTTTGCTTTCGGGCAGGGGGGAGCAGCCTTTTGGTGTTTCAAACGGAGTATTATCTTATTCAATTGATGTATTATGATAAGAAGATTATTGATGTTCACAATTTTAGTTGGAGGGTTGTCGTGGGCAGCCGTTGCGCAAAACGTGGCGCTCAAGACCAATCTGTTGTATTGGTCTACTGTGACACCCAACCTCGGTCTTGAGGCCTCGATAGCCCGGAAGCATACGGTGCAGTTGTTTTACGGGCTCAACCCGTGGGAGCCTTCCGGAGGGAAAAGTCTGAAGCATTGGGTGGTTCAGCCCGAATACCGTTATTGGTTTTGTGAGGCTTTCAACGGGTGGTTTCTCGGTGTGCATCTGATGGGCGGCGAGTTTAACGTCGGCGAGGTGGACCTGCCGTTCGGGCTGTTCGATGATTTGTCAACCCATCGTTACGAAGGCTGGTATGCGGGCGGTGGTGTCACGGCCGGTTACCAGTGGCCCTTGTCCAGGCATTGGAACCTGGAGGCTTCGCTCGGTGTGGGGTATGACTACATCCGGTACGACAAGTTCAAGTGCGGCGAGTGCGGCGAGAAGCTCAAGTCTTCCCATGCCAATTATTTCGGCCCTACCAAGTTGGCGATAAGTGTGCTTTATGTGTTCTGATATTAAATTATGGCGTATGAAAAACTTTAGATTTCTATTATATATATGTATGGCCGGTATGGCAATCCCTTCCGGCGCGCAGGACGGGGCCATACGCATGGCGGGAAATGCGGTGGGCTTGGAAAACTTGAAGGTGGAGAAGTCCGGGAGCAGCTTGGTCGTGGATATGGATTTGAGGCTGGACGACCTTAAGATGCCTTCCAATGTCCGCTTCGTGTTCACTCCCTTGGTCAAGGGGAGTGGCAATGTCCGGCAGATGTCTCCCGTGGTGGTGAACGGGCGTCGACAGCAAATATCCTACGAGCGGTTCGCCCGCAAGGACTTTGCCGGGAACCCGGTGGTGGTACGCCGCAGGAACGGCAAGGAACAGACGGTACATTACACCGGGGTGTTGCCTTACGAAAGCTGGATGGAAAACGCCAACGTCGTGTTGGCCGAGGACCTTTGCGGTTGCGGCGACCTGCTGGACCAGAACACGGCCGTGTTGCAGCGGTTGCGCAATTACCGCATGGCTTACATCCGCCCGCAGGCCGAAGCGCGGAAAGAACGGCATGAGGAAGGCAAGGCCTATTTGGATTTTCCCGTCAACAAAACGACCCTTTATCCGGACTACCGCAACAATCCGCAGGAACTGGAGAAGATACTTCGTACTATCAATGTTGTGAAGGAGGACCGGAACACCACGATCACGCACATCGGCATACATGGCTACGCTTCGCCTGAAGACACGTACGAGCACAACGCTTATCTGGCCGAGAACCGCGCCCTGATGCTGAAGGATTATGTGTGCAGGTTGCTGGAACTGGACGAAAAGTTGTTCAAGGTGGAGTACACTCCCGAGGATTGGGACGGCTTGCGGCGTTACGTGAAAGACAGCAACCTGGGGCATAAGCAGGAAATCCTGGAATGGATAGACCGCGACATGGATCCCGACGCCAAGGAATGGGCCATCAAGTCGAGGTATCCCGATGACTACCGGATGATGTTGCAGGCCTGGTATCCGGCTTTGCGCCATTCCGATTATGTCGTGACCTACCATGTGCGTCCCTTCTCTGTGGAAGAGGCCAAGGCCCTGCTTTATACCAAGCCGCAGCAGCTTTCGTTGGAAGAGATGTTCCTGGTGGCACAGACCTACGAGCCTGGCAGCAAGGAGTTCAACGAAGTGTTCGAAATAGCCGTGCGCATGTTCCCGGACGATCCGACGGCCAATCTTAATGTGGCCTGTGCGATGATAGAGTCGGGGCAGTACGGCCGTGCGGAAGCCTATCTGGCCAAAGCCGGCAACTTGCCCGAAGCGGTGCATGCCCGTGGGGTGATGGCTGCCAGGCAAGGGCGTGAGGACGAAGCGCGCCGCCTGTTCGGGCAGGCGGGCCAGGCCGGAGTGAAGGAGGCGACGGAGAACCTGCGGCTGATGGATATGGAGTGAAACGTATGCGTTAGATAATATAAAAGAGAGTATTAAACATTTTATTAACCAAAACAGATTTAAAAATGAAACTTAAGTATTTGTTTTCAATGGCTATGGCCGGATTCCTATTTGGCGCATGCTCCAGCGACGACGTGGTCGTGGGCGACGGTGGCCAAGATGGTGCGGTGGTGGTACAGCCCGGCGAAGAGGGATTCCTCAGCATGTCTATCAACTTGCCGACGGCTGTGGGCGTGAAGCGTGCAGCGGCTACGACGACGGTACGCCGGATGAGTACCAGGTGAACAGTGCCAAATTGTTGGTGTTCTCCGGTGAGTCTGAGGCTGCTGCAACGTTGCACCGGGTGTATGACTTGGATGTCAGTGCCTTCACGAAAAACGACGAGACCCAGATTACTTCTTCTGCCAACATCGTGCAGGATATTCTGGTGCCTCCTACGGGAGAAGGGCAGCAAACGCCCAATTATTATGCCATGGTCGTGCTGAACGACAACGGGCTGTTGCCCAGTGAGGGCGATGCGTCCGGCACGGAATTCCACCAGAAGACTTTCAAGGAAGTCAGTGAGTTGGCCAAGGATTTGGACGAAAACACTCTGCGGACTCACGGCGGCAATCCCAGCTTCTTCATGAGCAATGCGCCCATGTACAGTGTGGCCGGGGGTACTACGCGTCCGGCCGATAACGGCAAGGTGACCACTTTGGCCGAAATCGACCAAACTAAGATTTTCCAGACCGAACTGGAAGCGCGCCAGAACCCTGCTGTCACGGTGTATGTGGAGCGTGCCCTTGCCAAAGTGACGGTAAAGGCCGATAATGACAAGCTGAGCGACGATGCCAATGAGAACCTTGTCGGTTATACGGTTAGCGGGTGGACGCTTGACAACACGAACAAGTCCACTTACCTGGTGCGCAATGTGGCACCTGAAAACTTGACTACGGCACAATCGGCATGGTGGCAGTACAACAATACAACGGCAAATTACTATCGTTTCGTGGATGCAGCGGCCGTAGAGACGGGTGTCTCATTTTATCGTACCCATTTCGGTATCGACCCCAACTATGCCGTGGATAATGAGTATGCTACGGGAAGTTTGTTGAACAAGGTGGCTAAGACCATTCCGGCGGACGGCCTGACCCCGGCCGGCGAAACTCCCCGCTACTGTCTGGAGAATACTTTCGATGTGAAACACATGACGGAACAGAACACTACCCGTGTGATCGTGGCAGCCACATTGGAAATCGACGGGGCTGAGGACAATGGCGACTTTTATTTGCTGAACAAGAACACCGCCACGATTTACCAAAAGTCAGGCGTGGAGAACGAAGTGAAACGTTTGTGGATGAATTATTTCCAGACTATCATTTCTACGTATGTCAAGAAGGGAGAGTTTAAGGCGGAAAATGTGACCGTGACCCTGAGCAACGCAACGGGTGCCGCACAGGCCGACGGTGGCTATACGACGGTGACGGGCATTGTAATGGATGCTGATAACGTGGCAGACCTTGAATACCAAGAGGGCAAAGGCATTGCTGACATAAACGCCGCAGCCGCAGCATATCTGTCTACGTTGAACGATATGCTGACCATCTCCTATTACAAGGGCGGTGTGGCTTACTATCCGGTGCTGATCAAGCATTTCGGAGACACTGAAACGCCTTGGACTATGCCTACTGGCGGAGTTTTGGAGTCTTATCCCGGAACGGATGCCGCCAACAATTGGCTGGGACGCTACGGTGTGCTCCGCAACACGTGGTATACCGTCAACGTGACGGGCCTGAAAAACATCGGTTTCTGCGAAGTGCCTGACGCAGGTACGCGCTATGACGACCCGTTGGACCAATACATTGCAGTGGAAATCCATATTTTGCCTTGGGCGACACGCTCTCAGGATGTGGAACTATAAAAGCGTCTTGCAGAAGATGAATGAATAAAGTGAAATAGGGGGAGGCCGCATGGTCTCCGGGCTTTCCGGCCTCCCCTTTTTGGGAATGGGAAAGGAAGTGCGCCCTTGGGGCGCGATCCCTCCGCAGGGAGGGAAACGGGACGTTCCGCCGGTCCCGGAACCAGTCGGGCGGGAACATAGAAACGGCAAGGATTTGCCCAACGGAAGAGGAAACCATGAGGTGGAGCCGCATGTGCGGCAAAGCCCACTATATATAAAAAGGAAAAAGAACGAAGGAAAGAATGTTGAACGAAAAACAAGGATATATGAGGGATAAGATGAAAAAATGGTTTGCGGCGTGGTGCGGCCTGACGGCGGCGTGCGCCATGACGACCTCCTGTTCGATGATGCAGGACGACTTGGACGATTGCCCCACAGGGCTGTACCTCTCCTTTAAGTATGACTACAACCTGCAGCGGGCCGACATGTTCAACGACCATGTGGGTGCCGTCACGGTGTATGTCTTCGACGAGGAAGGGCGGTATGTGACGAAACAGGAAGAGGCTAACGTGGCGGGCCATGCCCCTTTCTTCCCCGTTGTACACGATGCGCATGAACCTCGCCCCGGGCAAGTACAAGTTTTTGGTATTGGCCGGGCAGAAGGATTACGAGGCCCAACTGGCCGGGGGAGGTGCACGTTTCGTGCGCCGTGAGCCGGGTGCGGGCGACGCGATGGAAGGAGCGTTGGACGTGACGCTGGACCGCGTGGCGGGCGCGTCGGGATGGGAGGTGGCGCATGGCGGCCTGCCTCTGGACACTTTGTGGCACGGCATGGAGCTTTCCGCCGCAGAGGTCTTCGAGGGAAAGCCCACCTACGATACCATCTCCTTGGTGCGCGACACAAAACACATCAACGTCAGCCTGCGCGAGATAGATGACCCCACGCAGATGGACGTGGCCAACTATGAATTCCGCATCATCGACCGCAATGCCCGTATTCTTTGGGACAACTCCCTGGACGAGGCTGAGCAGGTGGCCTACACGCCCTACGCGGCGTGGAACACGGACGACCGGGTACCGGCAACCGACGCCGAAGGAAACGACTTGGGTCAGCCCGGACACATCGCCCACGTGGAGTTCATGACCTCGCGCATCCTCTACCACGAGGATGCGGCGGACGACGGCATCTTGTCGGTGACGAACCGCGAGACGGGTGTGGAGGTCATCCGCGTGAACCTGCCCGACATGCTGTGCCGCCTGCGCAAGTATGCGGACATCTACCGCTATTCGCCGCAGGAATTCCTCGACCGGGGGTATGACTACCAGATGGACTTCTTCCTGAAAGGGGGGGAACTGGCTTACGTGAACATCGGCATCAGCGTGTTGAACTGGAGCGTGAGGGTGCAGTTCGAGGAACTTTGACGGCGGCGGAAAAACGCACTTTTAAGAACATAAAAGGATGGTTTGGAAATGAAGAAAGCATATCATATCATGGGAGGGTTGCTGTGCGGTGCATGTCTCGGCCTCGCTGCCTCGTGCGGGCAGATGGAGGACGAGGCGTGGGGCAACGGCCGGTGTGACGCGATGGAAAACGCGGAGGTGCGAGAAGGAACGATGTTCCTCGACGTGAGGCTTTCCGTGGGCGACGGCGGACCGTCGAAACGGGCCAACCCGGCCGGAGGAGAGGACGGTGACGGGCGCGAACCGGGCAACGACGACGAAAACGCGGTGACGGGGCTTACGGTATTCTTGTTCCCCAACGAGGCGGATCTGAACTCGGAGACGGGACGTGCCCAGCGGGTGTTGGCGGCTTACTATTTCGATGGCGGCGACTTGTCGCAGGTCGGTACGGGTGTAAACGTTTCATACGCGACGAAAAACCCATTGGACGTGTCCGACTTGAATTTGGACCAATGTAAAGTGCTGGCCGTGGTGAACGCGGATTATTCGGGAAACTTCGAGAACGGCACGTGGACGACCTTGGCCGACTTGCGCGACTGGCAGACCGGGAACGACTTGTGGCGGGAGGCCGCAGACCCGCAGAATATCCGGAAGACGAATTTCCTGATGTCTTCCACGGAACTGGCCACGGTGACCGACATCCGGAACAGTACGGAGGCCAGTCCGGCCAAGGCTGTGGTATATGTGGAGCGGTTGGCTGCCCGGGTGGACTACCGGACGGGGCAAGATGTGTTCGACGTGGTGGATGGCGGGCAAAATACCGTGGGCGAGGTGGAGATTACAGGTGCCGCCCTTGTCAACCGGTTGGACGGTGATGTGAACCTGCTCAAGCATGTGTCTGACGACTATACGGAGGAGGTGGCCGATGCTGCAATCGGACGGGAAGAGGCCGCAGACGGAGGCCGTGCCACCAACTGGGTGGTGGACGCCTATGAGACGGCAGACAAGAAATTCGGGGACTTCCTGCCCACACTGACGGAGGATGCCGGATGGGAGGACTTGTTCTCTAAGGGACTACCCATGACGGCAAGCAACGGGACGGAATGGAACTGTCTTGGCTACGTCCGGGAGAATACGAACCGGATACAGGGGGCGGACGAGTTGCGCCGCTATGCCACGGGCGTGGTGTTCCGGGCGCAATACAATGTGAAGGCGGACGGATTTACCGAAGGTGGCGACATCTTCAAGTATGGGAACGGCCTCTACGCCACGTTGGAGGCCGCCGGCGAAGCCGCCGGTGCGCCGGAAAGCATGACCGTGGAGGACTGCGCCGGGTACGGCATCACGTATTACCCGAAAGGTGTGTGCTATTATACTTATTGGATCAAGCATGCCGATGACGGAGATGACACAGCGTTCGGCACGATGGAATACGCCATCGTGCGCAACAACCTTTACCAACTGACTGTCACGTCGGTAAGCGGCATAGGTGACCCGCAGCCCGGTGACAGTGAATTGACGATAGAAGTGGCCGTGAGGAATTGGCAGGCGATGGACGAAGAGAATGTAGATTTACAATAAAGAAAGGAAAAAGATATGACGAAGAAGGTGCGCTATATGTATGAGGCGGTGTTGACCGTATGCCTTTCTATGCCGATAGGCTGCGTGCAGGAAAGCGGCACGGAGTATCCCGGGTCGGAAGCGGACGGGGCGGCTACGGCCGTGGTGACCTTACAGGTAGGGGCTGCGGGTAATGTGCAGACCCGGGCTTACGGGGGTGACGGTGCGGCCATCGCCGGGGAATTCATGAACACCTTGGAGCTTTTCATCGTGGACGGCCAAGGCGTGGTGGAGAAAGTCATCCGCGCCACGGGCGATGCGAATTTTGTGCCGGAGGACAACGGGCGGGGCGGTTGCGAGACGGACTATTCCACCACCGTGACACTCCGCACGGGGGCCAAGACCATCTATGCTTTTGCCAATCTGGACGGCCATGCGGATGTTGAGGGGAAAATTTGGGGGAGGTGTTAGGCGGCATCAAGGAAGGAAGCCTTTGGGCGGATGCCGGGATAAACGACGGTACGGCCGTGGCTGACCCCGCTTCGAAAATAAATTTGGCGGACGTTTTTATCCCCATGGCAGCGCGGCGCGAAGTGAGCATACCTGTGAGCGACGGGACGGTGCGCCTCGAATTGGTGCGCCTCGTCGGGAAGGTGCGTCCCCGGTTGACGAACGACAAAGGAGGGGACGTGCGTGTGACTTCGCTCTCCATCGGGGACTTTGCCGACCGCGTCGCCTTGTTCGAGGGCGGGAGTGCGGGCACGGTGTCGTTCGACAGGACACGCCTTTTCACACTCGACCGCACAGTGGGGGCTGCTCCCATGGATTTGTACGGCACGGGGGACGACGGACAGGCTGTGCTCTCGTCCGGAGGAAAGGGGATGCCGGAAATTTATGTGAACGAAACAGACGGCAGTACCCCGTTCCGGATTACGTTGACGATAGACGGTGACGAGATGGCGGGGAAGACTGTGGCCACAGCCGTGCCGCGCAACCATTACCTGCCTTTGGCCTTGAACCTGTCCGATTTCCGTTTGGCGGTGACGGCCTACGTGGCTCCCATCGGCGGTTACCCGGTGGCGGTGATGACGGAGCCTTCGCTGACGGACCATTACGAAGTGGACGTGCCGGAAGGTTGCCATTTCGAGGTGGAAGGCACGTTCGGGCGCACGGAGACCGCAGACATGCCGGTCACATCGTGGGCGTGGACCGTGCCGCAGGCATCTGCCGGCCTTGTGGCGGTAGAGAATGAAACGGCCATCCCTCTGGTGGGTTGGCTGACGGCTTTGCCCGGCAAACAGGCCACGTTGGAGTTCAGCGTCGCCACGCCCCACGCCAAGAAAGGGACGCTGACGCTGACCACCGTGCCGTTGGGCGACATGGACGGCTACGGGCTTGTAAACCGGCGCAGTTTGCCGGGGTGGACAGAGAATGCACAAAAATACGAAAGGGTAAACCTGAGCTATAATTAAATAAGGAGGAGATTCGGTTATGAAAGAACTTCGGATTTTATATAAGGTCATCGTGGGGATTGTGGGAACAGCTTGGCTTGCCGTGCAACCGGCAGCCGGTCAGGTTAATGGGAATAGATATAATACCAATTATTCAGACCGTACCATCCAGCATAAGGCGACCGGCACGACCAAGAATAAATGGTTCCAAACGCGTGAGGCCACAGGAATGTCCGCTTCGGCCAAGGCCATGGATACGTTCAACGACGAGGTATGGTCTTTCAATGTTTACGGGCACGACGTACAGGCCGCCCATACCTTTACTGACACGTTGTATGTACACAAGGGGCGTTCGGTGACGTTGAACCTGCCTACAGTCTCGAGCTCGGGAGAACAAAACAGTGCGCAGAAATACCAACGATGGTACAACTTGGTGACGGACGGGCTTTTTCGTACGGGGAATACAGGGAACCAAGTTCAGGATTTGCTTACCCCGTCGAGCGGAACGGTTTACCGCCTTGCAAACGGTTACGTGGGCGGACATGGTTTGTTGGGATCAAGCAGCATTATGTATAAAGCGAATTTTTATTATCCGACGAACCAAGAGTTTGGGCGATGGAATGTTGAGAACGGCGAGTATGGTAACGCGATGTATGTCGTGGCATGCGACCTTTCCGGCTATATGGATTTTACCAATACCTTTGTGGAAGGACAATCAGGGCGGCTGAGTTTTATGCCCAACAGGGGGAATCCCATAGAACCGACGTTGTCCTTGCGTGCCGTGTATGTGATAGTGGGGGTGGACGACGTGGATGCGGAAAAGGACTTTCCCGACAACCCGGATTTCTGGACCAAAGGGCACGGGAGGCTGTCGAGCACGGAATACCAGGGAGGCAACGCCACCGGAAAGAAGTTTCTGGAAGAATATGACATCACTTTCCCTTGCGACCATATTTCCGACCACACGGACGAGGTGGTGACCTTGAGCAAAAGTGCGATGGGATATGGATTGCCGGGCGTGTCAGGCAGTTCTGATGTGAACCTCTCTGTGCAACTGGCCGACAATGGGGCAGGGTTGAGTCTCCAAACGAAAGACCTGTCCGATGAAAACCGGGTTATCAAATTCAGGAAGCAAGGCGTGGACGGAAGTACCCCTTGGAGCGTGACGGACGGAAGCAAGGCCACCATCGTGGTGACGAAGACCGTGAACCGTACGACGTACAATATCGCCAAGTTCAACCTCACCTTCCGCAAGGACACGCGGTTGTTGACGCAGCACCAGTTGGAGCGGATTGACACGCGCGACGGGAATGTGGCAACACAGACTTGGTACATGCCCACACGCACACCCCGTTATTTAAGGGAAAACTACCAGTTGCTGACCTCGCGTACGTTCGATTACGACCCGGCGGTGGCTGCTGATTATGGGTCGGATATGTATTATCCTTATCCCTTGGAATGGGGCTACAGTTCCTATGCGTTCTTCGACGGGTCTCTCAAAACTGATTTTGACGGGTCTACAAGTAATAATTCTGATTATGGAAACCAACCTTTTGTGGAATGGGGTAGTTATGCCATTACCAATTCGTATGTGGGGTATAATGATATGGTTAATTTAAAAGGAACCACTCCGGATCCCTATTTGGGTGGTCGTGGGGAAGAAGGCGACAAATCGGAATATTTCCTTTATGTGGATGCGGCCGATTTGCCAGGTTCTATTGTCACGCTGCCTTTCGCGGTAAACCTTTGCCGGGGATCAGAGTTGTTTGTCAGTGCATGGGTAAAAGGAGCCGGAGCAGCAGGTACCGAGGATGCGGCCATGCTTTTTACCATCAACGGCATCGATGCGGACGGGGAACAAGACTCCGCTGTACAAGCAGTCCACGGGGCAAATCCGTACCACGACGTATATGACGAGGGCAAGTTCTACAGAATATACGGGGAATAACGGCTATGGGACAGGTACGAACGACTGGTATCAGATTTTCTTCTCGTTTATCAACGATGATGAAAAGAACGCGGGTTTCGTGTCATACGAGTTGCAGGTGGACAACAACTGTGCCAGTACGAACGGCGGTGACTTCTACCTGGACGACATCGAGGTGTTTATCGCCCAACCTACGGCAGAGGTGGAACAGTTGGAATACACCTGCGTCAACGACCGCACGCCCTTGAATATCACGTTGGACTGGAACCAACTTTGCGAACGCCTCGGCATCGATGAAAGTTTGACGCATGGCAATGCGGCTGAAGGCATAGATTTCTGTTTCATCGACACTGTGAAGTATGCCCGGTTGTTGGCCGATGCCGGAACCCGGCAAGACAGTATCGAAGCACTGAAGGACGCGATAGTAAACGTGGGGGCGGCTGATGACGAATCGGAAGGTTACGACGAACCTATAGTTTCCTTGTTCTTTTACCTCGATTGGGAAAAAAATGACCCGTATCCGAAACATCAGGTCGGGGCTGACGGTCGTAAAATATATAACATCGCATACAAGCATAAAAAGGACGACGGAAATTTCTATTTCTATGCCACGGGAACAGAGGCGGAAAGTAACCGCAAGTTGTCTGTCGACTTTTACTCCGACCTTTCACCCAACCGTCCGTACCTGATGCTGATTATCGACCGCGACCTACAAAAGGGACAGGCCACGGCGGAGGATTTCTACGATATGATGGACGACCCTTGCGGCATCAAGACACTGTTCTACGTGACCTCCCAAACCATGGTGAAGGTGAATGGCGAGGTGCTCGACCCGCAGACCGATTTCTGCGAGGGGCAGGTGTTCAGCTTCGGGGCACAAATCCGCGTGCCGACCGGTTTCAATGACGAAGGGGAACAGCAGTTTGTCGTGTTGAACGAAGGCGTGTATTTCGACTGGTTCTTCGGAACGGAGGATGAATTCACGACAGGCAACATGGAGTATGGCAATGTGTCTTTATTTAATGCGTTGCAGTGTTTCCGCGAGCATTATCCCGATGCGGAGACCTTGGATGGCGTGGTGCCTCAACAAGCGGATGAGGATAAGCCGGAACTGACGCAGGATCATATCGACCTCATCCGCCATTACCTGACCGTGGAAGGCGATGCGGGCGGCCTGAACCATCCGCTCGTCTTGCACCGCGAGAACTTGGACATCCGGATATTGGAGACGGGCTTGCAGTTGGTGGTGTATCCCATACATAAGGATTTCCCTCCTGCGGAAGCAGGCATTACCGATGAACAATGGACAAGGGTCTGTACGAGCTACGTACCTTTGGAATTGCATGCCAACGGGAAGGCCCCGACGCTGTATGCCGGCTTTAACCATATCATGGACTATCCGGCCGGTTACAACCCGGCCTTGCGTATCGGGCTGGACCAGATAAAGCGGGTGAAATGCGACGGAGGGCAGAGTACGAACACGCTGCGGATAGACCTGCGCGATGCTTCCTACGTGAGCGACGGCGTGGATCGGTTGGGCCTGATAGACTATAATCCGGGGTACGGACGAGGTGGATTATACGCAGGTGTATCTCGTAAACACGGATGACCCACAGTATGAACGTTACTTTGCCAACACCACGCCTGAAAACTTTAACGAATTCATGCTACCTATCGGGAAGTTGTCGGCTCTCGTAGGCGAAGAGTATGAGGTAGGGGGAGGCTTTGACAACCATGCCGACCTTGGGTTCTTCTTGGATGAACAGCAACTGGCGGATGGGACTACGTTCACCTTTTCCCCACGTGAAGGGTACTATTATACTTTTATCGTGCATTTCGAGGAAAAGACCGGTGGTGGAGAGGCCACGACCAGTTGTTGGGGCTCGTTCCCGGTGACAATGAAGGTAGTGCCCGAATATCTCGTGTGGGACGACAAGCAGGCCGGGGGAAAATGGAGTGGCCACGGGCAACTGGCACGAAGACGGCAACTGGCGGCGCGCAAGCAGGGTGACTTGCACAAAGCGCAGACTGACAATACTTACGAGGAATATGCGGACGGAGACGGACGGGCGTTCACGCCGATGTTGTTTTCCAAGATCGTCATGCCGAGAGGCTCGAAAGTGGAACTGTATGCGGCGGGTTTGTCGCATTCGGGCAACGGACAGGAATGGGTGACGCAGCGTCCGCAGCATATCGGTGCACCGACAGACAACATCCAATATGACCTGATGGCTTACGACCATAAGGCAGATGGCAGTCAATTGGAGACCGAGCCGTTCCGTGTGAGCATGGCGGACGAGATCCATTTCGAGCCGGAGGCTGAGATGTTGCATGCCGAATACCTTTATTATAATAAGGCTTACACGGACGTGGAACTGGAGGGCGGACAGTGGTACACTTTGGCTTCGCCCTTGCAGGAAGTGGTGGCCGGGGATTTCTATACGAAACGGAGCGGGCGAGAGGATGCCGGATACTTTACGGGAATTTCGTTCGACGGCTCGGAGAACGACCGTTTCTCCCCGTCGTTCTACCAACGGGCGTGGAAGGATGATGCGGAGACGGTTCCGCTGCAAACGCGGCAAGACGGCGTGAAAAATGTGGCTGTGGCCGGAAACTGGAGTGCGCTTTACAACGACGTGGACGAGCGTTATCCTTCGGGGTGGGGCTTCTCGTTGAAAGTGCAGGACCTTGCGGACGAGGCCGGAGGCAAAGTGTTGGTGCGTTTGCCTAAGGAGGATGACTCTTATCGGTACTACAGCCAGGACGGCGCGACATCTGGACATACGACCGGAATAAGAAGGAACGAGTCCGCTGTGGGTAAACTGAAGTCGGATAGTTTGTTCGTGAGGAACTTACACCGGATTATGGTTGGGGGAATATTGTGGATGGGGCACTCGAAGTAGGGCTTGGGACTTCTGCCGCAGGTGGTTATTACTTGGTGGGCAACCCGTTCATGTCGCATTTGGACGTGGCCGAGTTCCTGACGGTCAACAGCGATGTCTTGGAACGGAAATATTGGTATGTGGAGAACGGAGTGCAGGATGCGGCCGTGGCCGCTGCGCAGGGCGATCAAGGATGGATTTCTGTGGCGGAAGGTGCATCGGGTGCTGCCCTTGTGCCTCCCATGCGTTCTTTCTTTGTGAAGAAAGCGGAGAACGCCGCAGGCCGTACGGTGAAATTCACGGCGGGCATGCAGGCCTTTGCGCCGGAAGCAGCCGGAGGAAATGTCAATGCCAACCTGTTGCGCTTGACGGCCACGACGGAAGACGGGCGCGAGAGCCGTGCCGTGGTGGTCTATGCGGACGGGGCTTCCGAAGACTATGTTTCAAGCGAAGATGCCGAGCTCTTCCTCGACTCCAACTTGGGCGATGTGCCTTCCGTCTACACTGTGGGCGGCACGCAGGCCCTGAGTGTCAACGTGACCCCCGGCCACGAAACGGATTCCGTTGGGCGTGTACGGTGCGGAGGACGAGGCGGTGGCCTTGCGCTTCGAGGGTACTGACGTTTGTAACGGGGCAGAGCTATACGATGCGCTGACGCAGGTTCGTACCGCACTTTACGACGGTATGGAAATCACGGTGCGCACGAACGAGGACGGGCGTTATTACATCGTGCCTGCGGGGACGGGGCTTAAAAAGGAAAAAGAAGCCGGTGATGAGTTTGCGGTCTATTCCGTGCGTTCCGGTGAAGTGGTCGTGGCTTCGTCTGTGGGCAGCCTGGCTTCGGTGAAAGTCTATACGGTCGGTGGCGTGCTGATGGCGGAGGAAACATGTGCGGAAGGCACAACCATATGCAGGTTGGCCGTGAAAGGAAATGAGAATTATGTGGTGCAAGTGACGAATGTCTACGGAAAGAAAGCCGACGTGAAACTTCACGTGAAATAACATGAATATGTTTAAGGGGAAAGTGTGTTTTTTCCCATATAAGTAAAAGCCTCCCTACGTTATAAAACGTGGGAGGCTTTTTGGGCTGTATAACCATGCGATAACAATGTGGGTCAAATCAGTATCATGCCGGCTTCCTTGCATTCCCGGCGCATTTCTTCAGGCCAGATGCTCGATTGGGTTTCGCCTACATGTGCTTTGTGGAGCAGCACCATGCACAGGCGGCTTTGCCCGATACCGCCACCGATGGATTGGGGCAGAGTACCATCGAGCAGCCGACGGTGGAAATAAAGGTTCTTACGGTCTTCTTTTCCGCTCAGTTGCAGTTGTCGAAGTAAAGCTTCTTGGTCTACGCGGATGCCCATAGAGGAAAGTTCGATGGCGCGGCCCAATATGGGATACCAGATGAGCAGGTCTCCGTTCAGTCCGGCCAAGCCGGTACGTTTGTCAGTAGTGGAGTAATCGTCGTAATCCGGAGCACGTAAGTCATGCTCTTTTCCGTCGCCCAGCTTCCCGCCGATGCCGATAATGAATACGGCACCGTACTCCCGGCAGATGGCATCCTCACGTTCTTTCGGGGTGAGGTTGGGATAACGCTGGCGAAGTTCCTCGGCATGTATGAAATGTATGTCCTCCGGCAGGAATGCTTTCAATTGTGGGTAGGTCTCGCAAATAAAGAATTCCGTGCGTAGGATGGCATTGTAAATGCGGTTGACGATTTTTTTCAGATATTCCGTGTTGCGGCTGTGGGACGGCATGACACGTTCCCAATCCCACTGGTCTACGTAAAGCGAATGCAGGTTGTCCATTTCTTCGTCCGCACGGATGGCGTTCATGTCGGTGATGATGCCGTATCCCGGTTCCACATTATACTCAGCCAGTGTGACCCGTTTCCATTTGGCCAGCGAGTGAACCACCTCCGCTTGTGCCTCATTCATGTCTTTGATGGGGAAAGTGACAGGACGTTCCACTCCATTCAGGTCATCATTCATTCCTAACCCCTTGAGTACGAATAGGGGAGCAGTCACCCTGCGTAAACGCAGTTCGGTGGATATGCTACTCAGGAAGAAGTCTTTTATTTTCTTAATGGCAATTTCTGTCTGCTGCAAATCCAACAGCGCATGATAGTTTTCCGGTTTGATTAAATGACTCATTGCTTTATGACGTTAATTGATTTCTTTCAGAATGTTCTGCAAAGATAGCGTATTTTTGTTAACGTGGAAGCGGATAAAGTGTTTTTTGTGTCTATATGATAATTTTTATTCTACGGATTAATTTTTTGAAATAGTTTGGTGCGTCTTTGTTTTTTTCTTAATTTTGCATCGTTTTTAAGGCTCCGTAGCTTAGCTGTATAGAGCGTCAGATTCCGGTTCTGAAGGTCGAGGGTTAGAATCCCTCCGGGGTCACGAGAGGAAAGTCCTTCACAATCTATGGATTGTGAAGGACTTTTTTTATGTTTTGTATTTGGGGATTTTTGTGTGTTTTCGTTTTCTGCTTTCCAACGGGTTCAGACTAAAAAAAGATAGCCGTCTTTCACAAGACAGCTACCTTTACATTAACCTAATTT
>ENA-OQDM01000785-OQDM01000785.1-human-gut-metagenome-genome-assembly--contig:-NODE-785-length-15871-cov-1.158727_pt1 | contig 15871 bp, 12 predicted proteins | sample MGYA00242772_ERZ504605 | MGnify/ENA primary metagenome ERZ504605 (study PRJEB26092, sample SAMD00036348) | human gut metagenome | host: Homo sapiens | study: EMG produced TPA metagenomics assembly of... | reverse complement strand
CATCTATCCTCTGATTGACGGATACGAGGAGACCTATGGCATCACATTGGAAATTCGTCAACGAGACCGAATATTTCCATTTCGTCAACCTCAAAGCGTTGAGCGATGCCATGAGCAAGGCTCAGGAGTATGGCTTCGATATTACTGCTGCTTTGGCCGTATATAACAACACGGCCAGTACGAACGAAGAACTGGCAGCCGCCACTACGGAGTTGAAAACCAAAATCCGTGAGTATGAGATTGAACACGCCACCAACGACCACCCCGTAGACCTAAGTGACGTGCTTGTGAATCACACTTCGAAGACGACTTCGTAGCGTCAGGCACAGAAATTACAGGATGGACACAGGAACCGGCCGGCGCATTCACTTACGATTACAGCGACGTGAACGGAGGATGGACGAACATCGGGCGTTGGGCCGGAGGCGATAGCCGTTTCACCGATGCCAAGATTCATCAAATCGTAAACGATGCCCCGAATGGAAAATACGAATTGAAAGTGTACTACACTTGTATCGACCAGGAGCCGGGCAATCTGGAATCGGACGGCAAGGACGAGAACGACTATTCCGTAACCGGTAATACCTTGTATGCCGTCACTTCTTTAGGTACCAGTGAGGTCAATCTCTCATCAAACGACCGTTGGGGCGTAGCGCAAGCCACCCTCACGTTTTTCATCACGGACGGCAAATTGGAAGTCGGCGTAGAAATGCTGAACTCCACAGCCAACTGGTTCAGACTGGGTGACATCCAGCTTACTTATTACGGTAAGGATGCCATCAAAGACGAATTGCAGACCATCGTGGATAAAGCCAAGACCATCAACAGCGGAATGAACCAGACTTACCGCGACAATCTGGATAAAGTAATTGCCGAAGCGGAAGGATTCATTTCCGAAGGAGCCAGTGTTCCGGACATGACAGCGAAAGCCGAAGAATTGAATGCAGTTATGGGTGCCGCCATGGAAAACGTGGAAGCGTATGCCACATTGGAACGCACCTATGAAATAGGAGACAGTATCCTGAACGTATTGGAAGGCGAAGTAAATGATGACATCGAAGCCTTAGCCGCTTACATGGACGAAATAGACATCACAACTATCCTCGCCACTTATCCGTACACCACTCCGGAGTTGGGTGAAATCATCGACAAGCTGGATTTGTTAACCCAGTCGGCACAGCACTCCCTGATTACTGAAGGCACGGACGTGACGGAGTTCATCACCAACCCGTCGTTCGCCGATGGACTCAACGGCTGGACGGTTGAAGGAGACGCAACCAAGATTGTCACCGAAAACGACCTGATTGCAATGGACGGAATCGTTTGTGATGTCAGTCAGACTTTGCTCGGTATGCCGAACGGCGTATACGAACTGACGTTACAAGGCTTCCAACGTACAGACTGGAACTTTGAAAGCATGGACGAAACCTGGACTACGCAAAAGGGACAAGACAGTCTGCGTAACCAAGTACACTCTTACATCTACCTGAACGAAGGCGTACAAGCCGTGAAACACTCTTTCGACGATGGTATCAACGAAGACTTCACCGTTGAAACGGTAGGCACGGACAACTGGGACATCCGTTACGGTACGAAGTCCGGTGTCATGATGCCGAACACCACCAACGGTGCCAAACAGTACTTTGAAAAGGGATATTACAAGAACACCATCCAAGCTTTCGTCATCGACGGAAAACTCACCTTCGGTATCCGTAACGAAGGAGACCAGGGTGCACGTTGGGGATGTATCGACAATATCACCCTGCGCTACGTAGGTACGGACTTGGAGAAAGCCATCGCCCTGCTTCAAGAAAAGTTGGAAGACGTGGCACCTTATCTCGATGAAAAGATGAACGGAGACATCAAGACCAAGATGTCCGAAGGTTATACGAAAGGACAGGAATTGGTGAACAATCCAGATGCCGACTTCGACGAAGTCATTGATGTAATCGCTGCCCTGACCCAATCGCTCGAAGGCGTGGACGAAAGTATCGAAGCCTTCAAGAAACTTGCACATGCCAACGAAGTAGCTGCTAAAGACCTGGCGTACGAAGGCGTAGCCGCTACGGAATCCGGCCAGCAGTTGCAAGCCCTCTATGACACGAACAACGCAGGTTACCAAAACGAATCTGCCGACCTGACCGTGGAGAAGATCGACGAAGTGGCTGAGCAATATCTGGAATTGGCTCTGAAAGCCAAAATCGAAAAGGGCATCAAGGCCAACGACGATCTGACGTACATCCTCACCAACCCGAGCTTTGAAGACCAATGGGGTCTGGGCGAAGGCGTGAACGGCGTGTACAACGCACCTTTCGGCTGGACATTTATGGTAGACAGCATCGTCTGCACGAAGGCCGAAGATATGAATGCTGCCGGACTGAACAACTTTACCAGTCCCGACAAGAATGTAGACTGCACCGACGGTGAGTACGGATACTGCCTCCAGACCGGCGATTTCCCCGACGTGTATATGTATCAAGAGATAGAAGGCCTGCCCGCAGGTTACTACAAGGTGACAGTGGATATGGTTGTTCCCAACAACAACTACGATTACCGTTTGGCCGGACAACGTCTGTACGTGAACGACGCTGCCATGTACTATGGTTATGAGGAAGAATACGACCTCGACCTTCTGGAAACAGGCCATCCTTACGAAGTGGAACGCACATTCGGCGAATATGATGAAGTGACCATAGAAGAGAACGGCGAACTCGGCGACAAAGGCCCGCTCAACACCCTTGAAGTCGTGGTACACGTCGCTGCCAACGAGCCTTTGAAATTAGGTGTGCGCACCGACGGCCACTGGGAATATACCTATAAGAGAACAGAGGCTCCCGAAGGCTGGAACAACTGCGATGGTGTAAGTTCGACAACGTACGTCTGAGCTGTGTATCCATAGACAGCGGAGAGTCCATCGACGAGACCGTGGCTACAGGCAAAGTGAAGTCTCAGGAAGTCTACAGCATAGACGGCATCAAGTTGCCGGGCTTGCAGAAGGGCGTGAACATTCTGCGCCAGACCCTTGAAGACGGTACGGTCGTAACGAGGAAAGTCATCGTGAAATAACCCTATCGATGATTTCCCATGAATGACGTGAGGGGTCGGAATACCAGTTCCGACCCCTTTTTTCGTCTGTTTGCGCCAACCCTCCCTACTTTGCGAGATAATGAAAACAACATGCGACATAAAAGAAAGTACGGAAACCCGTTTATGGCTAACTTCGCAAAAGAATTAAGACCTTCTTATTATTTACCCATTATGAACATGAATCAAAAAATATCCATGCGCGAAAAGGTAGGCTACTCGCTCGGCGACGTGGCTGCCAATCTGGTATTCCAGATGATGATGATATTCCAGTTGAAATTCTACACCGACATCTTCGGACTCGACGGCGCCGTAGCCGGTTCCGTATTGCTCATCGCCCGGGTGGTCGATGCTTTTATCGACCCGTTGGCCGGTATCCTATCCGACCGCACGCAGACCCGTTGGGGGAAATACAGGCCGTGGGTGCTCTGGACAGCCCTCCCCTTCTGCGTGTTCTACGTGCTGGCATTCTACAATCCCGGCATCGAGGACAAGACGATGGTGGCTGTTTACGCCACGGTATCCTACGTCTTGCTGATGACCATGTATTCGTTCAACAATACACCCTACTCTTCGCTCGGCGGAGTGATGACGGGAGACATCAAGGAACGCACCAGCATCACCTCCATACGTTTTGTCGGTTCCACCATCGCCCAGTTCGTGGTACAAGGGCTGACGTTGCCCCTCGTGTCCCGTTTCGGAAACGGTGACGACCGCATGGGGTGGTTCTACACCGTGAGCCTCTATGCCGCCGTGGCGTTCGTCTGCCTTGTAGTGGCCTTCTGGTCGTCGCGCGAACGTATAGCCCCTCCGCCCCAGCAAGAGATGAACATACGCCGCGACGTGAGCGACCTGTTGGGCAATGTACCCTGGCGCGCCATGTTCGTGCTGACCCTCTTCGTGTTCATCACGCTGGCCTTGTGGGGCAGTGCCATGAGCTTTTATTTCCAGAATTACGTCGACCCGTACGCCCTGAGCGCATTCCTGTGCCGCTTAGGTTTCGACACGGATGCCAGTCAGGCCTATTCCGTAGGCTTCTCCCTGTTCAACACCGTCGGAGCCGTCACTCAGTTTTTCGGCGTCATCCTGCTGAGCAACTTCTTGGCCAACCGCTACGGAAAGCGTTCCACGTTCATCGTCTGTCTTTCGTTGACGGCTTTCTTCACGGCTTTGTTCTACCTGCCGGGCGTCAGCGACATCCAGACCATCTTCCTGCTCGGTATCCTGAAAAGCCTGGCCTACGCTCCCACCGTGCCCTTGCTGTGGGCCATGATAGGCGACGTGGCCGACCATATAGAGTATGTCAACGAACGCCGGGCCACCGGTTTCTGTTTTTCCGGTGTCGTGTTCGCCCTGAAGGCCGGACTGGGTCTTGGCGGCGCTTTTGCCGGACTGCTGCTCTCCGCTTTCGGATATGTGTCCGGCGCGTCCGCCGTCCAGTCCGACACGGCCGTGGAGGGCATCCGCCTCGTATCGAGCGTAGTGCCGGCCCTGTTGTTTGCCGTCGGTGTGGCCGCCCTGTTCTTCTACCCCATCACGAAAGAATATAACGAAAAGATGCAAGACGAGCTGAGCGTACGCAGGGCCCGTCGAAACGAAAAACAATAATCCTCATGAAAAAGATCTGTATCACCGGCTTCTTGGCCATGACCTTGGCGGTTCATGCCCAAGACGGCTTGAAAGACGTCCTCGGAGAACACTTCCTCATCGGTACCAGTCTGAACCAGTGGCAGTCTGCCGGATGGGAGAAACGGGTCGTCCCCATCGTGCGGAAACACTTCAATTCCATCGTGGCCGAAAACTGCATGAAACCCGAGGCCCTGCAACCGACGGAAAGCGTATTCACGTTCAAGGCCGCCGACGAACTGATGGAGTTTGCCCGACGGAACGGGCAAAGCGTCGTGGGACACTGCCTGGTGTGGCACTCGCAAACCCCGCCATGGTTCTTTACCGACAAGGAAGGCAAGCCCGCCACACGCGAACAACTCATCGCACGCATCCGCAGCCATATCCACACCGTAGTGGGACGTTACAAAGGGCAGGTGCGCGGATGGGATGTCGTTAACGAAGCTTTTGAAGACGACGGCAGTTGGCGGCGTTCTCCCTTCTACCGCATCATCGGGGAAGACTTCATCGAGATAGCCTTCAAGGCGGCCCATGAAGCCGACCGGATGCCGAACTCTACTACAACGACTACTCCATGTCGGCCCCGGGCCGGCGCGATGCCGTGTGCCGGTTGGTACGCCGGCTGAAAGCCGCCGGTTGCCGCATCGACGCCGTGGGCATGCAGTCGCATTGCGGGTTGGACTATCCCGACCTTAAGGCGTACGAGGCGAGCATCGATTCTTTTGCCGCCTGCGGAGTGAAAGTCATGATTACGGAATTGGACCTGAACATACTGCCCGCCCCCGAGAACTTCAGCGGGGCAGCCATCGACCAGAATTTCGCATACGGGGAGAAGCTCGACCCCTACACCAAAGGCTTGCCCGACAGCATCGCGTCACTGACGGAAAAGCGTTATCTGGAGCTGTTCGACATCTACCGGAGGCACAGCCACCAAATCAGCCGCGTCAACCTGTGGGGCATCAGCGACGGGGATTCGTGGCTGAACAACTGGCCCATACAGGGACGCACCAGTTATCCGCTCCTTTTCGACCGGATGTACCAAGAGAAACCTATTATTCACCAAATAATCAATTTATTCAAATGAAAACAGCGAGATACTTATTCCCGTCCGACTACATGGCCGACCCTTCGGCACGCGTCTTCAACGGGCGGCTCTACATCTATCCGTCGCACGACTGGGAGTCGGGCGTTCCGGAAAACGACAACGGAGACCATTTCAACATGCGCGACTACCACTGCTTCAGTCTGGAAGACCCCGAGACAAGTTTGGCGCACGACGAAGGCGTCATCCTGAGCGTGGAGGACATCCCATGGGCCGGACGCCAGTTGTGGGACAACGACGTAGTGGAAAAAGACGGCCGCTACTATCTCATTTTCTGCCTGAAAGACCGTCACGACATCTTCCGTCTGGGCGTGGCCACGTCCGACCGTCCCGAAGGCCCTTTCCGTCCCGAAGCCGAACCCATCAAGGGTTCTTACAGCATCGACCCCTGCGTGTTCAAGGACGACGACGGACAGATTTACGTGTATTTCGGCGGACTGTGGGGAGGACAGTTGCAGAACTATGAAGGCAATACACCCCTGCCCCGTCCCTACCTTCCCGAAAACGGAGAAACGGCCCTGCAACCCCGCGTGGCCCGCATGACGGACGATGTCATGCAATTCACCGAAGCCCCCCGGCAGATCGTGATTCTGGACGAAGAAGGCCGTCCCATGACCGCCGACAACCCGTACCGTTTCTTCGAAGCTTCATGGATGCACAAATACAAGGGGAAATACTACTTCTCTTATTCCACGGGCGACACGCATCTGTTGTGCTATGCCGTGGGGGATTCCCCCTACGGCCCGTTCCGTTGGCGCGGGGTGCTGTTGGAGCCTGTGGTGGGATGGACCACCCACCATTCCATCTGCGAGTACCGGGGACGCTGGTACCTGTTCCATCACGACTGTGTCCCTTCGGGAGGAAAGACTTGGCTGCGGAGCATGAAAGTCAAGGAGATTTCCTATGACGAGAAGGGGGACATACAAAGCGAGTGATTGCGCTGAGCAGAGAAGAGGAATACCTCGTAAAGGCCGCCCGACGGCCGACGCGAAAATCCACCGGTGTGCAAACGCCGGTGGATTTATTTTATAGAAAATATTTACATCCTTAGGACCTGCATTATTCTCGTCTCCATCCTGTTTTTGGAATTTCCTCAGATATATAATCCGTTATAGTTCAACGGATTGACCATTACAAAACATTCCCGTTTCATTCTCCGCAGAACGGTAAATCAATCTCAGTCGATTGAAAAATCGTTCGGCTGAGATTCGTTTTTCAATCTCAGCCGAACGATTTTCATATCTCCGGCAAGTGCTCCTCCCTCGTAAGCCGCGACAGGAATTTTCAAGACAAAGTTGCATCGCGGACAAAAACAAGGCGGGAAAGAGGCATCCCCTCTTTCCCGCTTCGCATGTCTCTTTCCGACAGGTCAATATCCGATTTGTCCCCTCCAACTCATGTACCACGAACGCATGTCGGTAAGTTGGGGCCGGATGAGCGAACGCATCTCCCCTTTCCGGTCTTCTCCCCGGCGGGCATAAACCTTTTCCGCCAGATAAGAGGGGGCGTTACGCCGCAGAGCCACACGCATCAGGTCGTAGAAACGCTGCCCCTCGAAAGCCAATTCCAAAGCCCCCTCGTCCATCAGCATGTCTTCCACCTTCTCTATCTGGTATTGGAGCGTGTCTGTCACTCCTTCGGGCGCCACGGGGAAGGCGTAGTGCTCCGTTGAACTCCGTCCAGCCGGAACCGCGCGAGTGCAAGCCTATCGTATTAATGTCGGTAGCCTTGGTATCCAGGCACCTCACGATGTAGCGGTTTTCGGGGAAACTGAAACTCTGCACGAACATACTGTCTGTCAGCGTAGGGCAATAAGGCAGGATGCGGGCACGGACGATGGAGTCGTTCACGCCGTCGGCCAGAATCTCGTAGGCGAAACGGGGATAACCGGCACGGTTCAGGGCTTCCGCCATGCGCAGGTAGACCATGGCGCGACGGTAGGTACGCACGTTGGTCGATGAAAACTTATAAATTTCTTGAGCCTGACGGTAAGTATTGTCATAGTTCGTCGTGTACCCGAGAACAATGCTGTTCAACCGCAAGTCGCCACGCCCACCGTCCGGGAGATCGTCCGGCACATATACCACTTCATTGGCCGTGTTGTAATTGCAATAAACCTGAGCCTCGGACAGGTCGGTCAACGCATCGGACGGTTCCAGTTGGGCCTGATAGGCATTATCGTTCGTAGAACAAAATATGTTCCTCAGTTGGCTGTAGTTCAAATCCGCCGTACCGGTCGGGCAAGGAATCAGCGAAATCAGTTCGATATCCGTACCATAACTTTCAGAAAGGAAAAAGGTCGTATAACTGTTGTTCCATCCCCGGTTACGATAGTCTTTCTCGTCACGTGCCCAAGCCGCACAGCCCGTGCCCACAGTGTAGGCGGACTGCTCGCCGTTGCGCGTGGAAATATAACGGTAGTACCACTGTGCGGCCTCGCGGTAACGTCCGGCCCACAAGCAGAGGTCGCCCAACAGGATTTTCGTAGGATATACGCCAAGCGGCTGTCCACGGTCAGACCGTTGAACAAAGGTATGTTTTCGTCGGCCACGGGAGTGAGGTCGGCAATCAACCGCTCGCAAATGTCCTTCACTTCCAGTTTCGGATAATCGCGGTCCAAGTCGCCCGACAACAAGATCGGTTCGGTGACGAAAGGCACTTTGCCGTAGGCCAGCACCAATTGCAGGTAAGTCCACGCACGGTATGTCTTGGCCGCTGCGTATTCACGCATGAAAATCGTCTCGTTCCGGTTGTTCTTCAACGCCGTGTCGGCACGCGTGATATAATAGTTGCAGTTGTTGATGACGGCATAATAATCGCGCGGTTGGTTGTACACATTGGCACTGTCGTCCAATTCGAACAATGCTATGTCGCGCAGGTCGGCCGAAGTGTATTCGTTGACATCCACCAAGTCGCCGCGCACTTCGCCCAACAAGACCGAACGGTCGGCAATGGCTTGCAGCTTTTGCAGGATTCCCACCATGGAATATACCGTGTCCGTAGGATTGTTCAAATGATCGCTGTCGGCAAAAATAATATGGTTGGACTCCGGTTCAAAGAAATCCTGACATCCCGTAATGGACAGGGCCGACGCGGTCGCCACCATGCCCAGACCTATGATTCTGAATATGTTCGTTTTCATCGTTTCTGATACTTTTAGCATTAAAGGTTTATCTTGATTCCCACCATGAAATTGCGACTTTGAGGAAGGCTTCCGGCGTCGATACCCTGCCCCAAGACGGTGGACAGTGCCGCGCCTTCGGGATCGCTGCCCAGATAACGGGTGGCCGTAAACAGGTTGTTGGCCTGTATCCAGAATTGCAGTCCCTGCAAGAAGGTGGAAGAAATCGGCCAGTCGTAGCTCAGGGTGACGGTCTTCAGGCGCAGGTAGCTTCCGTCCTCAATCCAACGGTCGGCTGAAACGGCTGTTGCCCATCGGATCCTGGAATGTGAGGCGGGGGATGTCGGTCTGCTGCCCTTCCATCTGCCAACGGCGGGCAAGTGCCGTGGTCTGGTTCATGAAACGGCTTCCCGACTCGAGTTGCTGGCGCGTATAATTGTAGATGTCGTTGCCCAAAGAATAGTTGAAACGGACATCCAACCGCAGGCGGCGGTACTGCACGGAGGTGAAGATATTACCGTAAATGTCCGGATTGGGATCACCTATCACCGTGCGGTCGGCTTCCGTGATGAAATGGTCGCCATCGAGGTCGGCAAAATGCACATCACCGGCTCCGAAAGGAGTCTGGTCGATTCCGTTGGATTCACGTACGTACAGGCCTGCCGCCTTGGCTTCCTCGCTCGTGGAAAAGACACCCTGCGTGCGGTAACCGTAGAACAGGTTCGCCGGTCGGCCTATCTCCGTACGGACGGTGGCCCCGAGTATTTCCGTGTCCATATATTGCTGCCCGTCGGGCAAGGCCGTGACTTCGTTCTTGTAGTGCCCCACGCTGGCACCGACCTGCCACTGCCATGACGGTGTGGCCAAAACCACTCCGGTGGCTTCCACGTCGAAACCCCGGTTTTCCAGCTTGCCGCCGTTACCCCACGTCTTGTCCAGTCCGCTCAGGTAAGACATCTCCTGCCACATCAGCAAATGGTCGGTGGCACTGCGGAAATAGTTGAAACGTACATTCAAACGATTCTCCAACAAGTTGGCATCCGCTCCGACATTGAAGCGCCGCGTCCTTTCCCACTGTATTTTCTCGTTGCCGATGCCGGCAAGCGTGAGTCCGGAAGCAATGCCCATATAATCCGAACTGGCAAAGTAGGAACGCGTGGCGTAGTAAGGCAGGTCGTCATTTCCGCTCACGTCCACTCCGGCCGAAAGGCGCAGGTAATTGAGGAAACCGAGGCCTGCCATCCCAAGGCTCATTGGTCACGACCCACGACGCTTGCAAGCCGGGGAAGATGCCCCACTTCACTCCGCACATCTTTATGCCTTGATCCGTGTCGCGTCCGAAGCGGGAAGAGCTTTCGGCCGCCACGGTGGCTTGCAGATAGTAGCGTCCCTTGAAATCATAGTCCGCTTGGGCGTAGTAGGTCAGCGAGTTCCATTGGTCGTTCGCCCCGCCGGTAGCCGCATCCAACAACGCGGAAGAGATAAACGGGGTCTTGTCGTTGCCCGTGTTATAACCCACTTGGGTGTTCAACTGATAGCTGTCCCACTGCATGCGGAAACCGCCGCGCAGCGAAATGGAATGTGCGGCATACCGCTGGTTCCATTCCAAACGCGTGTCGCTCATGATGGAATTTTGCTTGGAAAACAGAGAACGCGCCTCATTCTGGCGGAAGGCTCCGAGGCTCGACACATAGTAGTCGGGGACACCGTTCAACGGGATGTAATATTTCTCGTTCGTGTTGGTCAGCACGTAACTGAAGTGTTCGCTGAGCGAGAGATGTGCATTGAACTTGAGTCTGGGCTTGATGGAAAGGCTCAGCATGGAGTTCTCGAAATAGTTTTTGTTCTGCGCCTCGCCGTATTCCAGTATGGCCAGCGGATTACCCAACTTCCAGTTGTAATTGTCGTATCCGGCCAAGGCTTCGTCAAGGTATGTCTCGTCCGTCACGTCCAAATGGTTTTCGTAAATCTTCCCTCCGGAGAAGGTATAAGGACTAAGCATGGGAGCCTTGGCATATGCCAGGAAAGACGGAGACGTGGGTGTCCCTTCCTCATAGCCTGAGGGAGCCGCATCGTCACGCAGGTTGCGGGTAATATTGGTAAACGCTGCGTCGAAACGTACGTCCAGCTTACTGCCCAACGTAATATCGGAATTGAACCTGATGTTCAGACGGTCCATATCATTTTGTTCCAATGTGGATTGTGCTCCCGTATATCCCAACGACAGGTTATACTGTGCCACTTCATCCCCGCCTTCCACGTTGATACCGTAATTCTGTAAGAAAGCCGCGCGGTACACCTTTTCTTTCCAGTCCGTGTTTTTGTTGTATTTCTCCGCATAGTAGTTTGAAGGAGAGTCGTCCAAAAAGTTAAAGTCGCGAATGGTCGTATTGGTGGTCTTGAGCATTTCGCTGGCATAAGTCCGGTATTGGGACGCGTTCATCATGTCATAATAACGCGGTTCCAATGTAACGCCGGCCGACAAAGAAGCCGTGATACGTGTGGCCATGCTTTTACTGCGCCGGGTATCAATAAGAATGACCCCGTTGGCACCTTTGGCCCCGTAAAGGGCTGTCCCGTTGCGCAACACCGTCACCCGGTCGATGTCCGCAGGGTTGATGTTGGTCAGGATGTTGTTGTAGAAGCCGTCGTGAAGCATCTCCCGGCCGTACTGCTGGTCCAAGGGGACTCCGTCTATCACGATAAGCGGCTGTGCGTTGGCATTGATGGAGTTCAGCCCGTTCATCATCATCACTCCGCCGATGCCGGGAGTTCCGTTCCGCATCACGGTGCGCACGCTCGCTCCCAATTCGCGTTGTATGTCCTCTTCTACCGACAAGGCAGGCGAGTAGTCGAAACCTTCGGCCACGCGCATGTTCAGGATGTCGGTCTCCTTGCTGTACAACGGCGATACGGTCCGAGGATATAAAAAGATGAGCGGCTGTTCTTCTGTGGAACGCAATCCCACTTCCACCAGATTGTCGTCCGGCGCGGAAACGTCGATGGAAGAGGCGAAAACGGGAAGTTCCAGTTTAAAAGTCCCGTCTTCTTCCGTCAACGTACTGTAACCGCTGATGCCATGCGTACTGACCATGGCTCCTCCTTTCGGTTTCTTGTCCGTCCCGCTCAACACCTTTCCCCGTATGGTACGCGTTTTCACATGCTTCTGCACACGGACGGTTTTCCCTTGTTGTGTACTATCTCCAACAGCGACAGAATCTTCCTGTGCCTTTGATGCCATGCAGCACAGCATCATGGCCGAAATGCAATATATCTTATATTTCATGTCCATCATGGTCTATATTATTCGTTAGAAACGTTATTGTCATCTTCATGCGGTTTGAATACGATACAGTCTAAACGCAGGATACGCGTATATTTGGAAGCAGTACCGCGATCGCTCTCCACCGTCAGGCGTACCTGAGGCTCGCTCAATCCATAGCTGCACGTAGGTATCTTGTAATCGCGGGCCACAAGAATGGTATCTACGACATTGGGAGTCGTCTCGTAGACGTATGTACCCCCTTCCGGATTCTCCATTTTAATATCATTGACCTGACGCCCATCCTGATCATTGTATTTCAACGAGAATTTTACTTTCAACGGAAGCGTATCCGTGGCCAACGTGTCGGAAGCAATCGCCGGTGCGAATACGGCATAAATGTCATAACCGATATTGGACAGCAAGTTGGGGATCGTGAACCGTATCAGTGGCGTCACCGCCGTGTTGCGTGGTTCCACCTGCACATAGGCATTCCCTGAAACCTGTCCATACAATGGGTTACCCGACGGAACGGTGTAAGTGCCGACCGGTTCCTTGCACTTGGCAATGCTGTCCTGATAGTAAGCGTTTTCCGCTTCAATCTTCACTTCCTGAAAGAATGTCGTACGCTTGTCTATCGCCCAGTTGTCCGATATGAACACTTTCCCATTACTGCATTCTACACTGCGCGCACCGGAGAACACTCCGCCCTCGTCAAAAGGACGCAGGCATTTGTAATACCTGTAATTAGCCTTATTGTAGTTGGTGGATATAACAGAGTCGTTCACCGAAGGCTGTACGTTCATATTAAACACCGTCCCTTGTACTATGGCTTTGTGCGTCATCACATTCTCCACGGAATCGCGCTTTGCGGTCCTATTGTCATAATTGAAATAAGTTTTGTACTCTTCGTAAAGTTTCCGCCATTGCCGATCCGTAGGCACTACCATCCAATAGGCACTGTCTTCACGGTTGATGTACCCCAACTCGTCGAACATGACATTCTTCAGGTTCATCACGGAATCCAGATATACGGTCTTTCCATCCACGATTTCGCCCGGAACACTGCGTGAGGCATCGAACTCATACACGTTATAACGGCTGAAGAAAGACGCGATGCTGTCCAACTCATCGTCCATCGTGAAATATTCGGATACATTGGCAAAATACGGGAGTCTGCTGCCCACCGTAAACAACACGCCCGTTGCGGTAAAGCATGTTTGAACTCAGATACTTTACACCATTCACGCCACTGTCGGCCAAATAACTGTATTTGCCGTTCAACATCATCATCTGCACAGAATCACCGGATGCGATTGCGGCGTAATTATACATTGCCATGTGATTTTGCAAAACCTGCTTGATGACGGTATTGTCATTGTTCTTTATTCTATTGCTTTTTTGAGCGTTGTAAACTTCTGTCAGGCTGTCTACGTCAGCTTCCGTCAGACAGTCGTTGGTCGGGACGAAGAGGGTGAACATCCGGTCTCCGTCGAAATAATATTCGTATCCCACATTCTCCACCAAACGTACAAAGTTCGACAATTCGGCACGTCCTTTCAATGCCTGCCACAAGGATTCCTGACTGGCCATAGGATTGGTCTGGCCGTAATGCTCATCCCACTCGTCTTGGCACGACAAGGCCATAAGCGGGAGGAATGCCATCAGTATATATTTCATCGTTTTCATACTTTTCTTGTTTTTTGTGTCTTACAAATCGTCTTCTTGTTCTCCTTCGTCCGTCACGCCGTACACGCTCTTTGGTACTATTTCCAGGTAATCGAGCATAAATTCGGTGCTTCCGTTGTCCGAAACGTTGCGGAAACGCAAGAAATGGTCTTTATCGGGCTTTATATGTACCGTACAAAGCACGATACGGTAGGTCTCCACGCTGTTTGCAAAGATAATATGACGGCTTCCGTCCAACCTGTAACCACCGGCTGCCCCGCGATAGTATCCTTTGTTCTTCAACGCCTTGCGCTCCTCCAGTTTCTCTTCAGAAGACATGGCCGTCGTATAGTCGTTGCGGAAGGCCGTACCCAAAATCGTGGGGTCGTCCAAGTTCTTGGTCATGTCCAAGGGGATTCCTTGCGGCTTGTCGTCGAAATAAATCTGCCCGATGCCACGGGTCGGTTCGCTGGCAAAACCCAAACGTATCTGATAATCTCCCTCGACCGGCACAGGAGGCAGCTTGAATGTAAAGTCGTAGTCTCCGAAAAGGTTCATTTCATCTCCCTCATAGCTTGAATACCAATTGCGCGGACGACGGTAAATGAAATATCCTGCCGTCTTCACATTCTTCAGATATCCGTTGGGGAAATAGTAGTTGCGGCCGTATTTTGCCGTCTCGTCAAAAGCCGGGTCGTTATAATTCGGGTCACCGTTCTGACGAATGTCGTTGGTCATCAGTTCCGGGAAAATAGTAGAGAAGTCCATGCGGATGCGGCAGTTGTGTACGATGTCCCGGGTATCCGTACTGAAAGCGATAATATCGTTTATGTAGAAATACCTTCCGTTCAGCCCTTCCTGTTCGTATTCCGGCTCTATCGTACGGCTGACCATGGAACCGTGGATACTGTAATTGTCGTCATAACGCCGGTTCAGGTAGATTTCCAAACGTTGGTCGCCCGACATGTTCGTATATTTCCAGACCGTAAGCTTTTCCACTTTGACCATTGTACGAGGCAGCATCGTCTCATACCAGTCTTCAGGGTTCATCAGAGTCGTCTCTATTCCGATATCGTTCAGTGGAGTCAGATAGTTCCATCCTTTCACGTCGCGGTCGAGAATGTGATAAGCGATAAAACGGTTCAACGGATTTTTACGATGTTCCAGTCGTTCGAAGCTATGATATTCGGCATTTTTATCTTCCGGATACACCGCATCGTATATCTCGCAAGCCTTATTGTAGAGTCCTTTTATATCTCCGGGCACAATACCATATTTCCTTGACAATATCGAATCCGGCACGATGAACAACCGTGAATCCGTAACGTTTTTCATCGGGGACAGTGGCAGTCTCTTGATTTACATGGGAAGTGTAGTAATAGCGTTCGTATAAATCCGGATTCCATGAATCGTCACGATAAGCGTTGAGGGAATCTAACAATCCCGTCGCTTTCAAAGCAGCGTAGAACGTGGAGATTTTATCGTTCTGCTCCAATATCTTCGGCAACATTCTATTGGAGTTCTCCACACTCGTGACCGGCTGCATGATACCGTTCTCAACAGAGTCGTCTTGAAGTTCGAAGATGACATTCGCAGTCTTGTTCACCAGCACTACTGCATTACCGTTTTCATCATTGCCATGTCCGATTTCCAAATAACGGCGGTTCATATTGGTGGTCGGTAATACTCCGTCATTCATTTCGGACGTAGAATACATGTTTTCTACGAGGTGCGTACGTACTATCGTATCGCACTCGGCATCGGTCAATTCTTCAATCGACTTCAGCCCTCTCCCCTTCAAGTAATCCTGCATGGCTGCGTTGGTCGGGGCAAAACAAGTATATGAACCGTAAGAAGACAACATGTCCATCATTCCGGCACGGTTGACCAATGTGGCAAAATCGCTGAACTGTTTCGTCTGGAGCAAATAATCACTCATCATCTGTCCTTTAAAAGTATAATAATTCATCTCATCGGGTTCGTCGGAGCAACCCACAAAACCGAGCAG
>ENA-OQDM01000783-OQDM01000783.1-human-gut-metagenome-genome-assembly--contig:-NODE-783-length-15895-cov-1.336187_pt1 | contig 15895 bp, 15 predicted proteins | sample MGYA00242772_ERZ504605 | MGnify/ENA primary metagenome ERZ504605 (study PRJEB26092, sample SAMD00036348) | human gut metagenome | host: Homo sapiens | study: EMG produced TPA metagenomics assembly of... | reverse complement strand
ATTCCAGATTGCCTGCGGCAATGGGAATTTTGGCTCGTATGTCTCGGGATTTTGGCATATTCATGCCAAAACACCTCGCGGGATAGTGGTGTGTGAACAGTAACCTTTCCTCAAAAATATATCACGTTCTATAAAATTCCATCTTGATTAAATTGCAAAAAAAATTGTAGACTATATATGCACACACATTAATAGTTTTTGTTAATTAAGACTGATTTGAGGTTTCCTCATAACGTCTCAATTATACACACACATTTTCTAAAAAGAGCAGCTGCATCATCCGATGCGCTGCTCTTTTAGTTCCACTGTTTATTTTGTAACTGTTCTCTGCCGTCGACGGCATTCTTTAATGATTTTAACTCTTACTTTTTCTTCTTCAGGAAATAAATAAGTAAAATTATGATAACAATAATCCCGATACCACTAATCCAGATTACAGGATTCTTCATTCCTGAATCTGCTTTTACATTCTTTCCTGATGTTTTCTGACTCTGCTTATCATCGGATTCCTTGTCTTCTGTCGAAGCAGGCGTCTCTGTTTCTTCCGGTGTCGGTGTTGCTTCTTCTGTAGGTGTTGCCTCCGGTGTCGGTGTCACTTTTTCTGTAGGTGTTACCTCTGGTGTTGGTGTGGCTTTCGGAGTTGGAGTTGCTTCCGGTGTTGGTGTAACAGCAGCCACCGGAACATTTCCTGATGTGCCTGTAGCCTCCGGTGCATCTGCGGATACATTTTCATTTACGTAATCTGTATCACGATCAAGATTCAGCCATCCCTGTGTCACACCATCTGTGTCTGTTTTCCCCCAGTTTGTTCCGTCTTCTCCCTGAACATACTGAAAAATATGTACAGTTGTCCCATCTGCGATTCCCTCTGTTCCTGAAACCTGATCAAATTTCTCTCCAGGTCCGTTATAAACCGATACGTTTCCATCGTTTCCATGAACCTTTACTTCGAAATCCACATCTTTGCCTCCGAAAGTACGATATTCCTCATTGGCAGCTTCTTCTCTGGAAGCCGGATCCAGATCATCCATAGGAACATATCCGTTCATTCCATGGTACTGTGTATATGCCCATTTTTTATTGTCTGCTCCATTCTTCTCACCCAGAACGTGAATGGCAGTTCCATTTGGAATCTTGCTGTCATTCAGTTTAACACTCTGAGTGTCTGCTTCATCATAAATATCTACCCCGCCCTGTGTACTCTGTACGATCATATAATAATCTGTTACATAATCCGGATTCTGACCCTTTCCGTCATCCGCATAAACAGAAACCACTGTCAGAATAAAGCACAGTACCATTGCTATTACTGTTCCAAACCTTCTCTTCATAATCTCTTTCCTTCATTTCTTATTTTCTTTTTACAGCAGATGAACTTTTATATTTGCTGTATGTATTTCCATATGGCTCTTTAACATATGCTTTTACCGCATAATAGTATGATACACCTTTTTGTGCTTTTTTGTCCAGATAAGAAGAACTATTTCCATTGGAAATTTTCTTTATCAATTGATAGGAACCACCTTTTTTTCTTTTCTGTAAATATAATAGCCGTCACATTTTTTTCTGAGGCTTCCACCGGATACGGATTCCATTTTTCTCAGATTTCACAGAAGTAACCTTCTGCACTGCAGGTGCTGCTTTAATCACATCGCCGGTTTTATATTTACCTGAATATCTTTTTCCGGATGCTTCATAATATGCTTTTACTGTATAACGGTATGATGCATTAGCCGTAACCTTACTATCTTTATATTTTAATTCCGATGTCCCGACATCTGCAATTTGGGACCACTTCCCACCTGCTGCAGGTTTTCTGTACACATAATATCCTGTAACTCCGGAAACTTTTTCCCATGAAATAAGGTTGTATCCGGAATTATATGCCTTCACCTGAAATACCGGTGTATCCGGCACCCATGACTGATTCAGGGTCCTTGTATGTGCCTTGATCCTTGCCGTCCAGTTTTTCGTCTTTCCATCTGTCCACCTGGCCGTTTCCGATGCACTCTTATAGAATGTCTGCCCTGTTTCTATCCCCGCCGTACAGGTAAACCAGTTCCCATAACTGGACTTTGCTTCCACTCCAAAGCTGATTTTGTCAATCCCACTGTTTGTGATCACAACAGAATATCTGCTTCCCTGTTTCAAAACCACCTCTGGTACACTGATAGTCTGTACACCTGCGATTGGCTGTTCAAACTCATATGGAGCAGCATATGCAGCGGTCCCGCTTTCCGGGTCATATGGATCTGTCAAATCGGTGTATATCTGAATTTTGTAACAGGCATTGTCACTGTTTGTAACAAGATTAACCTCCCCCAGGACTTCTGCTTTTCCCTTTCCTGCAATTGTCTCATAAACTGCTGCTACTGACTGTCCCGCCTGTATCGGAATCACTGAAAGTGCTGAAGAACCATCATAAAAATAATTATTCCTGTACTTTTGATTCGAAGCAGCCACTGCCTCTGCACTTACAAGTTTACTGATATTGGTATCCTGATAAGAAAGATAGTAATATCCTCCGTCTCCTTTCTTCTCCCCCCAACTGTTTTTGATGATCCACGCACCATCAGATGTTACATTGGAAACAGGAAGGAAATTATCCTTTGAATACGTATCATCCCATCCGACCACTGTCACAATATGATTAATTACAGTCGAATTTGATTTTCCAACAGGATAACAATATGCAGCTGTGTCCGGATTTACATAGCTTTCCTTCATATAAAGCATAATAGATACTGCATGGTCATTCAGCAGCATTTCTTTCATACGTTCCTCACTGTATTTGGAAACAGATGCATTTTTCAGATATGCTGCAGAATTATAAGCCTTACTTTCCGGAATCTGTACAGTCAGATCATTCTGATGCGAAGATCCGTAGGAATGGTACATCGGCCTCTGTGGTCATTCCCGACCATGTACTGAGATAAATCGCCGCCAGGTGATCATTACCTCCTATCACGTGATAATTTCCCAGTACATAATTCTTATCATCAGGGGTATTTCCAAGAGGATCATTCTGTCTGTTGGAGAAAAAATATGATAAATGTTCTTCTGACAGATCGTAGGTTCCTTTGTTCTGTGCCAGAAGCGAAGTCTCCATGATTGCTGCCATACCAAAAGCCCAGCAGGTTCCAAATGGATTCTGATTCTTTACGGGCGTAACTAATCCTTCCATTCTGGCATCATAGGAAGATGGAAATGCTGTTTCTCTGCTTCCATATGCAGCGTAAACTGATGTCAGATCACTCTCTACTTCAGGTCCCGGATCTATCGGTTTTAAATTTTTAAAAGGTTCTAACTCTTCTTTTCTTTCCTCTTCTGTCAACGGACGACCTTTGATATATCGAATTCCATCTGTATTTTCTTCCGTTGCTTCTCCATCCTGAAACTCCTGTTTTGCATCATCGCTTCCGAACAATTCTGCATCCGATCCCGTATCTGTTCCAAATTCATCTGCCTGTGAACTTTGAAATCCTTTCAGATCTGATGTATTTTCTTCTGTCTCCCTGTTGACTCCGGATTCAAACATTTCCTGACCCGCAGCGGGTACCGATGTACAAACCATTGCATAAGCCAGAAAAACTGACAATGTGCGTATCGCTGTATTTCTTTTTTTCATGTAGTAGTTAACTCCTTTACATAAATATAATATCATTATATCAATATCTTTTTTGTTTTCAACCATGATCAATGACAAAACCGTCGGAAAACAGTGAATTTTCCCTGTTTCCGACGGCTCTATGTAGAAATGCAGAGCTCTGCCGACAAGAAAATGTCGCCAGGAAAAGACGTCAAATGCCTGTGATGCATTTTCTTCTGTGCATGTGAAAAGTGTGGAAAATGTGTGTGAAATGCTTTATATACTAACTCAGAACAGACTTGAAAATCTTACAGACTCTTCTCTTTTGCTATCCTTATTCTAGCAGAACAAGCATTGTATTACAATGAAAATCGTTCTTTCTTATTTGTGCTAATCTGACACATTGTTACTGTTCACTCCGTTCTAAGCAGCGACGCATTCTCCTCTTATTTGCTGATACTTTCCTTTGCTCTTTTCATCATATCAGCCAGTTCCTGGTATTTTCCTGTGACATATCCATAGTTTTTTCGCTTATGCGGAAGCATACAGTTTGTGCAGTCTTTAATTCCCTTTTCCGTATACCGGAAATTCCCACCGCATTTCTCACCCAGGGCATATAGCGGGCAATAACAGAACAGACAGTTAAAATCATCCGGATCTGCATTCTTATGACACGGAAAAAATTCACATTTCTTATGGCTGAAATAAGAATATTCTTTCCCTTTCCCAATAAGGTTTCTCCATTGCTACCTCTCCTCTCCTGTTGCAAGTTTTTATCTTTCCAGAATAATTCCGTTTTCTCAGTCTCCATCAATCCCACCCATCAGAGGACAAAATAAAAAAAATACTCTAATAAATTATCAATTTCTCTTCACATAACAAAGCATTGAAAATCATTACAGTATTTTTCACAGATCATACATTTAAAATTAATAAGAGGGAGCGATGCTACCCCGGGGTAGAAAAAAATCCGTTCATGAGTGCGCGGAGGGAACGAATAAATCCGAAGTAGTATCGCCTGCCATTTAATCATGTATAATTCATAAAGAACAGGCGCATTCCATAAAAAATGTCTGCCTTCAGATAAAAGCAGACAACACTCCGAAGCTGCGGATTCAACGGAGTTGGTTGTTACACTTTACACGGAAGTTTAACCTCGCCATACCAAGCAGGTTTCCTGGCTCCAGGCTCATCGCTCCTCTCTCCTTCTCATGCTATGGCACAATGGACATTCTGAGATTTGCTCCTCTGTTACAGTGACCGGATCGCTCAGGTTTCTCACCTGATTCCCTCTTTCTGTACTGTTCTTTCTCACAGTATCAGCACTTAATATGTTCTGTATGGAATTATACTGTCATTATAATAACACCCTGCAACAAGCTTGTCAACTATTTATCAATATATTTTTCAATATTCCACACCTTCCGGCAGCGGATCCCATTCATTCAGACCAAGACTCTGTCTGAATTTTGCTTCTTCCAGACTCAGCTTTGGAACATCCTCATTCAAAAACGCTCTCAGCTCATCAATCCCCTCTCCGGTCACATTGTTTACCAGAAAAATTCTTTCACATCCTGCATTCAGCATCCACTGACGCACCATTGGAACATTCGCATAAGGAGAATCTATTTTCGTAATGATTCCTATCAGTGGTCTCAGAATAAATGCATTACTGCCATAGCCAAACAAACTGAAAGGTTCATCTGCTGACTGTACCATTGCCACCACATCTGCTTCAAAAGAAAAACAGGCCAGCCCTACGCTGAAATGCTTGGACTCTGCATACTCTCCCGGCGAATCAATGGTATCATCATCCGTATTCGTATACTGCGTTTTTACATAATGAAGTTTTTCGCCTTTTAATGCCTGCGTTAATGAAGTCTTACCTGCTTCACTTCTGCCCATCAGAAATATTTTCTTCATATTTAATGTCTGTCCCTTTCACTTCTCTCAGCTATTCCGACAGTTACATAAGCACCATCGGTACAGAATAACTGACTTTTCGTATGTTTTAACTTTTGTGAACTGCACAAGTCTTAAAGCCAAGCACCTCTCTAAAAAATTTCACCACTTCTTCCACTGCAGTCTGAACTTCCGTCAGACCTCCCGTAAGGATCAATGATCCGCTGAAGCGATCCATGAAACCAATCTCCACATTTGCACTTTTCACTGCAATATCAGCAGCTACAACCACTGCTTCCCATGGGGTAAAACGAATCATTCCGATTGCTTCTCCTGTGTGGTCTTCTCCCTCATGGACTCCAATATGCAGACCAAGATTCTGATAAATACAGCTCTGTGAAGGATTGATCACATGCGCCCAGGCACACTTCCTTTCCCGGAACCCTTACCCTGGTCATACGCAGCTTTTTTCCCTTTAATTTCTCATAATCCTGGTTATAAAGCTTTTCCAGTAGTTCTCTGGTTGTCATCCCTGCCATCCCAACACTTCCTATCTTTTGGTAATCTTGCAGACTACATAACCCAGAGTGTCTCTGAAATAATCCACAACCTCAGTCATCGCTGACATTACATCGGAAATCTCTCCCGTAATGATCAGTGTGCCTGTAAATCGATCTGCAAATCCCAGATAAACATTTCCGCTTTTTACCGCAATATCAGATGCGATCACTGCAGATTCAGGCGGTGTCATATTCATAATTCCGATTGCAGATGAACGGTAATCCACCTGCGGATTCAGTCCAAGCTTCTGGTATATGACCGGAGCCGGCCCTCCCATTACATGTGCAAAAGTAATCTCCTTACCAGCAACTGTTTCCTGTACAATTCTTATGTGTTCTACATGGTCATTTGCCATTTATCATTCCTCGCTTTCACTATTCAACTATAATCCGGATAATTCATGAGAATATTCTTTCCCACTGATGTCTTCAAAAACAGATTTAAAATTTTATATGTATCTCTTCAGTTACATAAACTGTACTATCCATCCAATTTTATGTCAAGGTAAAATCCACCTGAAAATCGGTAAAATATTATACATGGTTACGGTTCATTCCGTTCACAGTAACACGCTTCGCGATGCACAGAATTTATGCTAATCGCATAAATTCGCGCAGTATGTCTCGGGATTTTGGCATATTCATGCCAAAACACCTCGCGGAATAATGGTAACTTATACATAAAGAAAAGGAGCATCAGCCCCCTTAGCGATACTCCTTTTCAACCCCTATAAATTTAATTATTTATACTTATTTAATTATACCAGTCTTCTTACAGAAACAATCGTTCTGTACGCTGCGTTATCACTGATCTTAATTCCATCTACAGAGTTCGATGCATGAACGATACGTCCATTCCCCATATAGATTGCAACGTGTCCACCGTAGCAGATCAAATCGCCCGGCTGTGCATCAGCATAAGATACTTCTGTGCCGGCATACTGCTGTTCATAAGAAGTTCTCGGAAGACTTACTCCGAAGTTTGCATATACACTCTGTGTAAATCCTGAACAGTCAGCTCCACCTGTAAGGCTTGTACCGCCCCATACATATGGATTGCCAACAAACTGTGTTGCAAAGTCTACTACAGAAGATCCTGATCCTGAACCTGAAGATGAAGAACTATCTGAATCAGATGACTGTTCACTCTCATAATCATCTGGTGAAACTGTATTATCAGAATCAATCACATTGCCATACTCATCGTACTCTACATCATCGGAAGCTCCTGCATTGTCAACAGGATCACCATTTTCATCATATTCTACACCATCATCTGATTCAGACTCATCAGATTCATTATCCGCATCATCAGTATTCTCAATCTCATTTCCGTCTTCATCATACTCTATATTTTCTTCGTCTTCTGATTCGGAGTCCTGTTCCTGCTCTGCAGCTTTTGCTGCTGCCTCTTCTTCTGCCGCCTGTCTTGCAGCCTCTTCCTCAGCCTGTCGTCTTGCCTCTTCTTCTGCTGCGATTCTTTCAGCTTCCAATCTCTGAATTTCAGCTGTCTGTTCCGCTAACAGATTTGCATATTCTGTCGCCTGCTGCTGTGCATATGCAATTTCATTCTCATAATCGGCTGATTCAGATTTCTTCTGATCAATCTGGCACTGAAGATCATAAGACTGCTGTTCATAAGAAGCCTTCATCTCTTCCAGTTCTGCTTTGTCAGATTCATACTGAGTCTTTAAATTATTTACCTCATTAATAGTATTCACATATTTATCAAGGTTCTTTCTGTCCTGCTCATACATCTGCTGTGTATTCTCAGCACGTGTCAGAAGTTCACTCAAATCTTCTGAATTAAGCATCATCTGAAACCACGCTGCATCCCCACCCTGTTCATACAGTGCCTGAATACGAAGCTTCATGCTCTCATACTGCTTATCTCTCGCCTTCTGAGCCTTAGCCAGATCCTGTTTTGTCTTAATAATATCTACTTCTTTATTATCGATATCTCCTTTAAGAGTATCAATAGAAACCATAACACTTACAAGATTGGAATCCAGTTCGGAAATCTCATTCTCAAGCTGTGATTTCGCATATGCAAGCTCATCCATTCTGGAATATGTCGCATCCAGCTGCTGACTTGTGATCGCCTGCTCTTCTCTCAATTCATCCTCTCTTGAAGCGCTTACACTAACAACCTGTGTTGCGCTCATCAGGAGTGCTAATGTAAGACATACAATTCTTTTCTTCATGAATTCTCACCCTCGTAACATTTTCTTTCTATATCTTAATGTTTTTGCAATATCTAAGTTAATTCTTATACATATTAACACACCACACTCAAAAACGCAAGGATTAATTACCATAAATTTTATATTTCTGTAACATTTATTAATCTTTTTGTTATTCTTCGCATTTCTTTCTACAATTCAAACATATTCCATTTCATGTTTGTAATAATTTAACACAGGACAAAGATATCTGATGCAGGGTTACTGTTCACACACCACTATCCCGCGAGGTGTTTTGGCATGAATATGCCAAAATCCCGAGACATACAAGTCAAAATTCCATTGCCGCAGCAATCTGGAATGAATTTTGGCTACGTTACTGTGAACGGAGTGGACAGTAACGTAGCAGGACTTCACGCTATAGTGGACTGGATTGTTTGCATTATTTATGGAATTACTACAGAACGCAAAAAAAGAAGCAGCCTACTCATTCGAAAGCTGCTTCCATTTTCTTAACTATTCACTTCTCAGCTAAACAGATCTGCAAGGATCTGGTCTGCGGTCATATTCATATATCCATCCGGATCAGAAAGCGTACTTCTGTTCCATCTCAGATAATTACCTCTTCTGATATAATTACCAGATGAAGTATGATAATCATATTTGGTATATCCCGGATATCTTGACATATACTTCTGTGCCAGTGCAATCGCCTGACTGGAATAACCACCGGACGGAGTAGGTGTACCTGCAATCTGAACACCTGCATTCGGGGTAGAATGCACGATCACTGCACTCTTATCAGCACACTGTCCGAGAATGATCCATGTATGTCCACTGTCATATCCCACATCTCCGGGATATACTGTCCAGTCATCACTTGCCAGATTCGCCTGAGTGAGAATACTTCCCCAGCCCATGGACTTATAATAAGAACCAATCTCACCGGAAACTACCGTATATCCGCTTCCTACACCGGACTTACTCTGCATTACCTGATAAGCTGACCATCCTACGAAACCGGAACAGTCAAAACCTTTTGCTCTGTTGGCTGTACTGAGATCTCTGTAGTTATTGTAATCATAACTGCTGCTCTGACTATTATAGAAATCAGTCATTGTCTGACTTGTTCCTTTTCTGGTGGAATCATTCCATCCGCCACCCCATACGTACAGAGCCTGACCAACAGGCTGTAATGCACCTGCCAGATAATTCTTGATTGTTCTGGAACCGGTCGGACTTGTAGTATTGCTCAATATACCATTGGAATTAAAATGGTATTTCTGTCCATCAATTGTTACATCTCCGGTAGCCATCACACCTGTTTCCTTATCAAAATAATACTTATTTCCATCAATTGTCGTCCAGCCTACAGCCATCTTGCCGCTGCCTGTATTAAAATAATATTTTTTTCCGTCGAGTGTCTGGAAACCTTTTGCCATAATTCCGTCTTCAGTTTCAAAATATCTGTATTCATTGCTGGAATTCTTTGTCCAACCGGTAAGCATATAACATGCACTTGTAAAATATCTGGTATTTTTCTTACTGTCTGTAAGGAATGTCTTGCAGGCAGCCACTCCACTGTTACTGTAGAAATAATATCTCTTTCCCTTCAATGTCAGCCATTTCGTCTGCATGAATCCGGTAGATGGATTAAAATATCTTTTCTGATCCTTTGAATCAGTGACCCAGCCTGTCATCATGATACCAGCCTGTTTACTGAAATATCTCTTTCGTCCTTTACTGTCAGTAACCCAGCCCTTTACCTGAACACCGGTCTTTGTGTTAAAGTAATATTTCTTTCCTTCAAGTTCCAGCCAGCCCTTCTGTTTAGAGCCATCTTCATTTATGTAGTATGACTCTCCGTTAATAGTTACAAAACCTGTTTTCGTTGCAGCCTGTACATTTGCCGCAGTAAAATACATGGAAACTCCCACAGCAAAAAACAGCAGAAACAGAAGTGCCCCCAGATTTAAACTTCCTGTTTACGTTTTGCATACATACCTTCCTTTTCTTTTTTCATTATCAGAGCGTGTCTGAAAAGTATGAATCGTGGGTATCGCTCTGATATCTCACATACTTCTCAGATACGCTCTAAGGTTTAACAAAGTTTTTTACAATGTTATTACGTTTCTATGACTCTATTATATTACACTTTAAATATTCCGTCAACAGACAAGTAAAATTCTGTTAAACATTCACTAATTTTTCACAGTCTGTTCCATAAAAAAAGAGACAAAGTACACAAATACTTTGTCTCTTTTCACAAGATAATACTGTGAAATATAACCTGTATACCTGTTTTCTCTTTATTTTTTCAACAGACAGAATATTATCTTATATCCCTGATCACAACAGATGCTTTCTTAATTCAGCACCATCAGCAGCACATAAATAAGCAGGTGCCACATCAAATACGGTCTTCGCACCACTCTGTCCTTCTTTATTCATACGATATGCAGCTCTTGCATATGCAACAAGTACAGAAGATGTAAACTCCGGATTGGAATCCAGCTTCAGACTATATTCGATCACATGATTGTTCTCATCATTCCAGCCCGTTTTTCCGGATCGGATCACGAAACCGCCATGTGGGATTCCACTGTGATCTCTCTTCAGTTCTTCTTCAGAAATAAAATGTACAGTTGTGTCATAGTCAGAGAAATAGTTAGGCATAGTCTTGATATCATTCTCAATCTGTGCCAGATCCGCACCTTCCTCTGCAACTACAAAGCATTCTCTTGTATGTTTCTGTCTTGTTGTAAGATCCGGATTTTCTCCGTTTCTCACTGCTTCCAGTGCTGCTTCAACAGGAATTGTATACTGTTTTGCATCTTTTACACCTTTGATACGGCGTACTGCATCTGAGTGTCCCTGGCTTACACCCTTGCCCCAGAATGTATAATCCTTTCCGTTTGTAAGGATTGCATTTGCATAGAGACGGTTCAGTGAGAACATTCCCGGATCCCAGCCCACTGAAATAATTCCGATATGACCGCTTTCTTTTGCAGCTGCATCTACTGAATCAAAATGCTCAGGAATTCTTGCATGTGTATCAAAGCTGTCAATTACATTAAACATCTTCGCATATTCCGGTGTCTGTTTCGGAAGATCTGTTGCACTTCCGCCACAGATGATAAGTACATCTATCTTATCTTTCATTTTTTCGGCATCATTGACAGAATATACCGCTGCTGTCTCTGTAAGGATTTTAACAGTTTCCGGAGCACGACGTGTAAATACAGCAACAAGCTCCAGATCCGGATTATGTTTGATTGCGCACTCTACACCGCGGCCAAGATTGCCGTAGCCTAAAATACCAATACGAATACTCATTATGATTTCCTCCTGTAACCTTAATTATATGTTCGCAACTGTTGCATATCATTACAGTTGCACATTATCACTTTACTATAGTAATATTTTCACTTTTAATTGTCAATCCAATTATTACCAAAATTCTATTGCCGCAGGCAATCTGGAATGAATTTTGGCTACGTTACTGAGAACGGAGTGAACAATAACGTTTTAACAGCAAAATATGCCGCTTCCCGGGCAGCACAGACTGCATGCCATATTTGCCAGGCACAGCTTCATACAATAATCATCACCGCCTGTCGGCATACCTCCAAAAGGATTCTGCATCTCCTGATACCAGTTTCCTCCGCCTTCCATCTGCTGCAAACCATCTGATACTGTACATTATCCGGTTCCAGACGGATAGCCTGCTTAATATCATTCAATGCATTTACGTTATTTCCAAGTCCCATGTTTGCCATGGAAGACAGATAATACCACTGTCCGTTCCTCTGTGAAAGTGACTGCAGAACATTCACAGCCTCACGATAATGACCGCTCTGGATATAATTGGCTGCCGCCTGCCTGCGCATAGACTCTTCATCCTGATAGCCAGAGTCTGCCTGTCCGGAAAATCCGCCAAAACCACCGTAATTATTGCTGCCATAATTCCCGTAATCGATTCCCTGCTCTCTTTCCTTCATAATCTGCTCATAAGCCTGCTGAACCTGCTTGAATTTCTCCTCAGCCTGTTCTTTATTCGGATTGTCAATATTGGCATCCGGATGATACTTTCTGCTCATCTTACGATATGCCTTCTTCACTTCCTCATCGGATGCATCTCTGGAAATCCCCAGTATACTGTACGGATCAATCATTATCTTTCTCTCCTGCTTCTTTTCTCTTCTTATGTATCACCTCAAACCGACACCATACCCCTGAGTAAAGAATATTTCTTAAAATATCAGTGTATTTTATAATAGGAAGTTTCTCAAACTCCCTGCAGGTCTGCGCCATCATCATGATCAGAATCCGGCGTACCTGCTCATCGAACCCTTCTATTATATATTGTTCTGAAAAAGGATTGTAATTTTTATTTTTTATATCCTCTTCCACATCATCGTATGCATCCAGAAGATAAATAAATTTGCCAAGAAAAAATCCCATTCTGCGCAGAGTATCTTCCCATACATCCTGTTTCCATGCAAAAATCTCTTCCATAATTTTTCCGAAACAGCCCGCCATTTTGTCAATGTCTTTTTCTCCGGATTTCTCCATCTCAGACAATTCACTGAGAAGCTTCTGTATTCTTCGGGATTTATCCGGATATTTCTGATCCAGTTTTTTCACTTTTCCCTGAAGAACTTTTGAATAACCAAGAGCAGTTACTTTTTTTTCATCCTCCCAGTCGTCCCGGCATTTATAATAAGTAAGAAGTACATTCATATCTGCCGCATATTCTGTCACTGTATTTCTTCTGACCGGCTGTTTACAGACTGGATGAATGATACATCTTGTGCTTCCCTTTTGTGTGGGCGACTCATAAAGCGCACTGAGAAGAATCACCACAAATGTCATATCATAAGTCAGAGAAATCTGTCCTGATATTCCATATTTACTTTTGAGTTCTCTGCACAATCCACAGTAAAAAGATCTGTACAGATCAAAATCTTTAAACTTGATTTCAGGCTTATTCATTACTATATAACCAAACATAATTCCTCCAGCCCATAACTTATGATGATCTGCCAGAGCGTGTTTGCAGCAAATCAACGTCTTTTGATAAACTTCTCATGACATTTCGGACATTCAATCTCTACCTTCTGTCCTTTTCCTCTGGGAATACGAATTTTCTGTCCACAACCCGGGCAGGTATAGATATGATGTGTTTTTCTCTGCTCCATCATATTTTTCTCTCTGGTAAACCAGCTACGGATTTTCTGAGTATATCCCAGATATTTCTGGTTTTCCGCATATCGTGCAGAGATATTTCTGGAAAGGATTCTGAAATATGTATAAATGATAAGAATAAATCCAACTGTATCCAGAACGCCTCCGGCTGCGTTTTGTCTCATAAAAGAACCTACAACAATGACGAAAAGTGCCACACCGAGAGTGAATCTTGCAAAATTATCCACTCCATAACGCCCCTGCATGAATCTGTTTAATTTGTCTTTCATTAAACTACCTCTTTTTTACTGTTTGTAATGCATTTTTTACTCTCTGACAAGAACTTTCAGGATCTCTGCAATATACATGGTATGGTAGTCTTTCTGCGGATACCACTTACCGTCGTTTTCCCCGGCATCAAAGCATTCCGGTTTAATCTCATCATGATACATTTTTTTGCAGACCATGATCATGTCAGCTTCTTCAATTCCGGCTGTTCCGTCTGTAAAGTAAGGAGTCAGTCCTGCTTCTTTAATCTTGTTATCCGCATTTTTTCCGGAAACCTTTCCGCAATAATTTAATGCCTTGCGATATTTTTCTCCCAGAACAGAAATTGTAAATGTATCTTCCCTGTCCACAAATTCCTTGGTGTATCTCTGAGGACGGATATACACTGTCACTGCGTTCTTTCCCCACATAACACCCATTGCACCCCAGCTTGCTGTCATGGTATTGCATTTTTCTTCATTTCCGGCTGTGATCAGCAGCCATTCCTTTCCAATCTTGGTAAATGGATTCATTGTCAGTTCTTCTGCTTTTACTTCTCTGAAACTCATAATATTATTTCCTCTCTTTCTTTATTGTGTACTCTTATGATGTTAGAGCGTGTCTGAAAAATGCTTTCCGCAAGATATATGTCACAATTTGTGGGAGATTTTGCCCGGATGAGGGTGTCGTAGCGGGCTACGGCAACCGAATTCGGGCAAAATATACCGCAAAGTGGGGCGTGCAGATTGTGGAAATGATTTTTCAGACACGCTCTAGGGGCAAAAGATATTTTGCCCCTACCTGATATGCCAAATAATCATCTGTCATTGCATACCTGGAATATGTAAAACTTCAGATAGTAAGACTCATCTGCCGCCCACAGGATCGGATGATCCGGTGCCTGTGTCCTGTATTCTACCTGGCGAAGTCTTTTATGTACATTCTTTGCTGCCTGTCCGATGGTTTTGGTAAATAATTCATAGTCCATAAAATGAGAACAGGAACAGGTTGCCAGAAATCCGCCGTCTTTTACCAGTTTCATGGCACGCAGATTAATCTCTCTGTATCCTTTTACTGCATTTTTAATGGAATTTCTGGACTTGGTAAATGCAGGAGGATCAAGAATTACAACATCAAATTTCTCACCTTTCTCTTCCAGCTCAGGGAGCAGTTCAAAAACATCTTCACAGATAAATTTCACACTGTCAGATAAACCATTCAATGCCGCATTGGCTGTTGCCTGATCTACCGCCAACTGAGATGCATCCACACCGGTTACACTTTCAGCGCCTGCAATTCCGGCATTGAGTGCAAAGGAACCTGTATGTGTAAAGCAGTCCAGAACTTTCGCACCTTTGCAAAGCTTCTGGATTGCCAGTCTGTTATACTTCTGATCTAGGAAAAATCCTGTCTTCTGCCCGTCTTTTACGTCAACTTCATATTTTACACCATTTTCTTCAATCTGCACAAGTGTTGGAAACTCTGGTCCTATAAAACCCTTAACCATTTCCATTCCTTCCTGTTTGCGCACCTTCACATCGCTTCTTTCGTAAACACCGCGAATAGTGATCCCATCTTCTGCCAGGACTTTCCTGAGGAGTTCTACGATTGTTTCTTTAAAACGATCGATCCCCAGAGCCAGTGACTGAACTACCAGTACATCCGAAAATTTATCCACCACAATTCCCGGAAGGAAATCTGCCTCTGCAAAAATCAGACGACAGCATCCTGTATCTACCACTTTCTTACGATATTCCCATGCATCACGTACACGCTTCTCCAAAAGTTCTTCATTAATATCAACATTTTCATCTCTGGTCATAAGACGTACCGTAATCTTAGAATTAGTATTAATGAACCCTCTTCCCATAGGATATCCGTCAAAATCATGGACAAGTACAATATCACCGTTCTCGAAATTTCCCATGACTGTATCTATCTCATTATCAAAAATCCACATTCCGCCGGATTTCAGAAGTCTTCCCTCTCCCTTTTTCAGAGTTACTACTGCCATTCCCATTCGTATTTCTCCTTGTATTTTTTATGCTTATCTTTTGTCAATTATATGACTCTGTTTTCTATAGCAGTCCTCATAAATAAGTTACTGTTCACTCCGTTCCCAGCAACACGCTTCGCGATGCAGGAAATATGAACCTCCTTGTGCAATGCCCAAGGAGTATCGTTTGCTTCGCAAACTTAATTTATGC
>ENA-OQDM01000782-OQDM01000782.1-human-gut-metagenome-genome-assembly--contig:-NODE-782-length-15901-cov-2.993217_pt1 | contig 15901 bp, 16 predicted proteins | sample MGYA00242772_ERZ504605 | MGnify/ENA primary metagenome ERZ504605 (study PRJEB26092, sample SAMD00036348) | human gut metagenome | host: Homo sapiens | study: EMG produced TPA metagenomics assembly of... | reverse complement strand
CAGCCCAGGCTGGAGGACGGGATCATGCCGATGGAACCGGTGATCATGGAAGCCTCGTCGGACAGGATGTCGCCGAACATGTTCTCGGTGACGATGACGTCGAACTGGGCAGGATTCTTCACGATCTGCATGGCGCAGTTGTCCACGAACATCTCGCTGTATTCCACGTCGGGGTACTCGGCCTGCAGGCGGTGCATCACGCTGCGCCACAGGCGGCTGGTGTCCAGCACGTTTGCCTTGTCCACGCAGCACAGCTTCTTGCGGCGCTTCTGAGCGGTCTCAAAGCCGATGCGGCCGATGCGCTCGATCTCGTGCTCGGAGTAGGGCATGGAGTCGATGGCCTGCTTCTCGCCGTTTTCCAGCGTGTGGGTCTCATGATTGCCGAAGTACACGCCGCCGATGAGCTCACGCACGATGATGAAGTCGATGCCCTGCGCCACGATCTCCGGCTTCAGGGGGCTGGCCGGGGCCAGCTGGGGCCAGATCTTGGCCGGGCGGTTGTTGGAGTACAGGCCCATGCCGGCGCGCAGGCGCAGCAGGCCCTTTTCCGGGCGCTGTTCCCCGGGCAGGCCCTCCCATTTGGGGCCGCCCACGGCACCCAGCAGCACGCTGTCGGCAGCCAGGCACTTAGCCAGCTCCTGCTGGGGCAGGGGGTCGCCGTATTTGTCGATGGCTTCACCGCCCATGGCGGCGTCGGTGTAGTGGAAGGTGTGGCCGTACTTTTCGGCCACCTTGTCCAGCACGCGGATGGTCTGCTTGACGATCTCCGGGCTGGAGCAGTCGCCCCAGATGACAGCAATGTTCTTTTCCATTGGTTTCTCCTTACTTCTTTGCCTTGATCGACTTCATCAGGCCGCCGGCGGAGATGATCTCCTGGATGAACGGCGGGAACGGCTCAGCGTGGAACACCTTGCCGTTGGTCTCGTCGGTGATGACGCCGGTGTCAAAGTCCACGCTCACGGTGTCGCCTGCGCTGATGGCGTCCACAGCCTCCGGGCACTCCATGATGGGCAGGCCGATGTTGATGCTGTTGCGGTAGAAGATGCGGGCAAAGCTCTTGGCAATGACCACCGAGATGCCGGCGGTCTTGATGCACAGGGGAGCGTGCTCACGGGAGGAGCCACAGCCGAAGTTCCAGCCGCCCACCATGATGTCGCCGTCCTTCACGTTCTTGACGAAATCCTTGTCGATGTCCTCCATGCAGTGGCTGGCCAGCTCCTTGGCGTCCTGGGTGTTCAGGTGGCGGGCCGGGATGATGACATCGGTGTCCACGTTATCCGGGTATTTGAAAACAGAACCTTTTGCGTTCATTGTTGTTCTCCTTTCCGATCAGACCGTGCGGGGGTCGGTGATATAGCCGGTGAGGGCGCTGGCGGCGGCGGTGGCGGGAGAAGCCAGGTAGACCTCGCTCTTCACATGGCCCATGCGGCCCACAAAGTTGCGGTTGGTGGTGGAAACGCAGCGCTCGCCCTCGGCCAGAATGCCCATGTAGCCGCCCAGGCAGGGGCCGCAGGTGGGAGTGGACACGATGCAGCCTGCATCAATGAAGGCGGTGGTCCAGCCGCGCAGGATGCACTCCTTGTACACGGCCATGGTGGCGGGGATGATGATGCCGCGCACGCCTTTGGCGATGTGCTTGCCCTTGAGCACATTGTAAGCAGCTTCCATGTCCTCCAGGCGGCCGTTGGTGCAGCTGCCGATGACCACCTGGTCAATTTTGATCTCCTTGCCCTCACTGGCGAGGTGGGTGTTCTCCGGCAGGTGCGGGTAGCTGACGGTGGGCTCCAGAGCGGACAGGTCGATCTCAATGGTCTTTTCGTATTCGGCATCCGGGTCGGCTTCGTAATACACCGGCTCACGCTGGCTGCGGCCCTTGAGGTAGGCTTTGGTCACCTCGTCCACTGGGAAGATGCCGTTCTTGGCACCGGCCTCGATGGCCATGTTGCAGATGCACAGGCGGTCCTCCATGGTCAGGGAGGCAACGCCCGGGCCGGTGAACTCCATGCTCTTGTACAGGGCACCGTCCACACCGATCATGCCGATGATGTGCAGGATCAGGTCCTTGCCGGACACGCGGGGGCTGAACTTGCCCTTGAGCACAAACTTGATGGCAGAGGGCACCTTGAACCATGCCATGCCGGTGGCCATACCGGCGGCCATGTCGGTGGAGCCGACGCCGGTGGAGAAGGCACCCAGTGCACCGTAGGTGCAGGTGTGGCTGTCGGCACCGATGACGCAGTCGCCGGCGGTCACGATGCCTTTTTCGGGCAGCAGGGCGTGCTCGATGCCCATCTGGCCCACATCGTAGAAGTTGAGGATATCGTATTTGTTGGCGAACTCGCGGCACTGCTTGGACTGGGTGGCACTCTTGATGTCCTTGTTGGGCACAAAGTGGTCCAGCACGATGGCGATGTGCTCTTTGTCGAACACGCTGTCGAAACCGGCGCGCCCAAACTCGTTGATGGCGACGGGGGTGGTGATGTCGTTGCCCAGCACGATGTCCAGCTTTGCGTTGATGAGCTGGCCTGCCTTGACCTCGGCAAGCCCGGCATGTGCGGCAAGGATCTTCTGCGTCAGGGTCATTCCCATGGTGGTACTCTCCTTTTAAAAAAGCCTTTTTACTTATTATTGATCGCGCTCACCAGTGCCTTGACACCGGCCACGATGATATCCGTGTCAGTACCGGCACCCCAGGTGACGGTGCCGTCGCCCCAGGTCAGGCCCACATAGGAGGCCGCACGGGAGGTGGAGCCCTCGTCCAGGCTGTGCTCGGAGTAGTTCTCCAGATGGAACTCCATGCCGGTAGCGCTCTGGATGGCGTTGGCCACGGCGTCCAGACGGCCGTTGCCCACCGAGGTGACCACCTTGCGCTGGCCGTTCAGGTCCAGCGTGACCGTGGCGGTGATGCCGTTGACCTGAGCAAAGTGTGCCTCGATGACATTGAGGGGCTTGCGGCGGTTGAGGAAGGTGTCCTCGAAGATGTGCAGCACCTCTCCGGCACTCAGCTCCTTGTGGCTGTGGTCGGACACGCTCTTGACCTTGTAACCCAGAGCTTCGCGCATCTTGGGGGGCAGGTTGTAGCCGTAATTCTGCTCCAGCACAAAGCCGATGCCGCCCTTGCCGCTCTGGCTGTTGATGCGGATGACGTCGGCGTCATAGGTGCGGCCGATGTCGTGGGGGTCCACCGGGATGTAGGGGCAGGTCCAGCGGTGCTCGTTGTGCTCCTTGCGGTAGGCCATGCCCTTGGCAATGGCGTCCTGATGGCTGCCGGAGAAGGCGGCAAACACCAGCTGCCCGGCGTAGGGGCTGCGCTGGTAGATGGGCATCCGGGTCACACGCTCGTAGGTGGCGCAGATGCCGGGCATATCCGAAAAGTCCAGCTTGGGGTCTACCCCGTGGCTGTACAGGTTCATGGCCAGGGTGACGGCATCCACGTTGCCGGTGCGCTCACCGTTGCCGAACAGGCAGCACTCCACGCGCTGAGCACCGGCCAGCACCGCCAGCTCGGCGCAGGCCACGCCGGTGCCGCGGTCGTTGTGGGGGTGGGTGGAGATGATGACGCTGTCACGGTACTTCAGGTGCTTGTCACAGTACTCGATCTGGTTGGCATATACATGGGGCATGCTCATTTCCACGGTGACCGGCAGGTTGATGATCATCGGGCGGTCCGGGGTGGGCTGCATAATGTCCAGCACGGCGTTGCACACATCCACGGCGTAGTCCACTTCGGTGCCGGTGAAGCTCTCCGGGCTGTACTCGAACAGGAAGTTGCCCTCGTACTCCTCGCTGAGCTGCTTGACCAGCTTGGCACCGTCGGTGGCGATCTTCTTGATCTCTTCCTTGCTCTTGTGGAACACCTGCTCACGCTGGGCCACCGAGGTGGAGTTGTAGAAGTGGATCACCGCACGGGGGGCCCCCTTGACGGCCTCGAAGGTGCGGCGGATGATGTGGTCCCGGCACTGGGTCAGCACCTGAACCGTCACGTCCTCCGGGATCATGTTCTTCTCGATGAGGGTCCGCAGAAACTCGTACTCGGTCTCGCTGGCAGCAGGGAAGCCCACCTCGATCTCCTTGAAGCCGATCTTCACCAGCATCTGGAAGAACTCCAGCTTTTCTGCAAGGCTCATGGGCACGATCAGGGCCTGGTTGCCGTCACGCAGGTCCACACTGCACCAGGCGGGAGCCTTTTCAATGTGATCCTTCTTGACCCAGCTGTCATAGCCGGCGGGTACCGGGTAGTACCCCGGTGCGTACTTGGTAGCGTCCATCATCGTTTTGTCCTCCTGATACTTCTTACACTTTTTTGTACAAGAAAAGGCTCCCGTCTTTCAAGGCGAAAACCTTGAGAGACGAGAGCCTGTAAGTTTTATCACAGGGCACCCGTGGTACCACTCTCTTAGCTGCACCTTTTGTGGATGCAGCCACTTTGCACGATCGGCTTTTTGCGGCGAATCGCTGCCCTTGTAACGGTGGGCGTCCGTCAGAACCTACTGCATCGTTCAGCTCTGCCGCTCAGGGGCCAGTAACCGAGACCCTCTGCACCCGCCTTGCACCACCCGGCGGCTCTCTGCACGCAGAAGAAAATCGTTTTATCCCCGTCAACGCATTTGCACTTTTTTCAAAGTGAGATAAGTTTAGCATGGTTTCCAGAATCTGTCAAGAAGATTGGCTCATCGGCAGGATGAAACAAATTCACAAATCCATGGGCAGAATTTGCCGAAATTTGGGAGAAAGACCTTTTTATTGTAATGATGCAGGAAATATGCTAGAATAAAGATGCCGCTATTTGAGCGGCAAGGGTGCTGTCTGCATAGACGGTGGTCATGCTTTCTGTCCCGCATCGCTGATTCGTTCTACATGGAATGAAGCAGGGGTTCCGGGAAAAGAACTTTTTTGAAGGAAACTTCCCGGAGCCTTGAAGGCGAAGGGAGGGATGTCGGATGAACCTGGTAGAGGTTTTTGCACTGCTCACTTTCATTCTCAGCCTGCTGAGTCTGATCGTGGAAGTGATCCGTTTGACCGTTGAGGTCATGGAGAAAATTTACCAGAAGAAAAACGATGATAACAAAAAAGATTGACCGCCCCAGTCTCCCAAACTAAGCGGTCAATCTTTTGACAAATGCGGGACGGGAAGCTGACCATTGCGGACAGCACCCTTTCTATTTATAGTATAGTCGGCCCCTGTTCCTTTGTCAAGCGGAGACCTTTGTTAAGAAACTGCTAAGTTTTTGGAAACAAGCCCTCAAACCGCTGTCAAGTCGGATTTTGCTGTGCTATACTGCGTACAGCGACCCCAAGAAGATACAAAGGAGGAGACGCTTATGAAGGAAGTCAAGCCTTCCAAAAAGCCCTTGGCCATTTACTACGCCATCGTGCTGTTGGTGCTGCTGGTGCTCAACCTTGTTTTTGTGCCCTGGCTCACCGAACGTCAGGTCAAAGAGGTGGACTACGGCACCTTTATGAGCATGACCCAGCAGCAGAACATCGGCAAGGTGGACATCCAGTCCAACCAGATCGTGTTTACCGATAAAGAAGAAAAGCAGATCTACAAGACCGGCCTGATGAACGACCCGGGCCTGACCCAGCGTCTTTACGATGCCGGGGCCCAGTTCTCCAGCGAGATCGTGGAGCAGGGCTCTCCGGTGTTGAGCTTTTTGATCTGGTTTGCCCTGCCCATCCTGCTGTTCAGCTTCATCGGCAACCAGATGAACAAAAAGCTCATGGAAAAGGCAGGCGGCGGCCCCGGTGCCATGATGTTTGGCGGCGTGGGCAAATCCAACGCCAAGGTCTATGTGCAGTCCACCCATGGCATCCGCTTTGCAGATGTGGCCGGAGAGGACGAGGCCAAGGAGAACCTGCAGGAGATCGTCAACTACCTCCATGACCCCAAGCAGTACGAGGAGATCGGTGCCTCCATGCCCAAGGGCATCCTGCTGGTGGGCCCTCCGGGCACCGGCAAGACCATGCTGGCCAAAGCCGTGGCAGGTGAGTCCAACGTGCCCTTCTTTTCCATCTCCGGCTCCGAGTTTGTGGAGATGTTTGTGGGCATGGGTGCCTCCAAGGTCCGGGACCTGTTCAAGCAGGCCAAGGAAAAGGCCCCCTGCATCGTGTTTATCGACGAGATCGACGCCATTGGCCAGAAGCGCAACAGCGGCAATCTGGGGGGCAACGATGAGCGGGAGCAGACCCTGAACCAGCTGCTGACGGAGATGGACGGCTTTGAGGGCAACACGGGGGTCATCATCCTGGCAGCCACCAACCGCCCGGATTCCCTGGACCCGGCTCTGACCCGTCCCGGCCGCTTTGACCGCCGGGTGCCGGTGGAGCTGCCGGACCTGAAGGGCCGGGAGGAGATCCTGAAGGTCCACGCCAAAAAGGTAAAGATCGCCCCGGGGGTGGACTTTAACACCGTGGCCCGCATGGCCTCCGGTGCCTCCGGTGCCGAGCTGGCCAACATCGTCAACGAGGCCGCTCTGCGGGCCGTGCGGGCCGGGCGCAAGAGCGTGACCCAGGCAGACCTGGAGGAGAGCATCGAGGTGGTCATTGCAGGCTACCAGAAAAAGAACTCCATCCTGACAGATCAGGAAAAGTGCATCGTGGCCTACCACGAGATCGGCCACGCCCTGGTGGCAGCCAAGCAGTCCCACTCGGCTCCGGTGCAAAAGATCACCATCATCCCCCGGACCTCCGGTGCCTTGGGTTACACCATGCAGGTGGACGAGGGCAACCACTACCTGATGAACCAGACGGAGCTGGAAAACAAGATCGCCACCTTTACCGGAGGCCGTGCCGCCGAGGAGCTGGTGTTCCACTCCGTTACCACCGGAGCTTCCAACGACATCGAGCAGGCCACCAAGCTGGCCCGGGCCATGATCACCCGGTACGGCATGAGCCAGGACTTTGACATGGTGGCCCTGGAAACGGTGAACAACCAGTACCTGGGTGGGGACACCTCCCTGGCCTGCTCTGCCCAGACCCAGCGGGAGATCGACCAGAAGGTGGTGGAGCTGGTAAAGGCCCAGCACGCCAAGGCTCTGCAGATCCTTACCGAGAACCGGGACAAGCTGGACCAGCTGGCCAAGTTCCTCTACGAAAAGGAGACCATCACCGGGGAGGAGTTTATGGCCATCCTGAACGGAGAAGAAAAAACTGAATAATTTTTTGCATTCCCTGCAATAATCCAGCCGCCGCATCCGTTTACAAGACAGATGCGGCGGTTCTGGTTCAGAGCCCCGCAGAAAAAACCATGGTTGATAGAACATGAAAAACACAGCCGGACCCCGGCTGCAAAAACAGGAGGATTTTCTTATGAAACTGCAGAATCATAAATTTGCCCGTACCCTGGCTGCCGCTGCGGTGGCCACCTGTGCCGTTGCCATGCTCAGCGTAGGCGCATTTGCTGCCGACGTGGCCATTGGTGAAAAGGACCCCACCTACGGCGGCTACGGTGCCCCGGCAGGCCCTGCCATCCAGGGCAACATCATGCTCATTGGTGCCGACGGTGCTGAGAGCGACACCCTGAAGCTGAATTACAGCGTCAAGGGCCTGCTTGGCCGCCAGGTGCTGTACACTGCCCGGCAGAACGGCACGGTGCTGACCCTGGATGTGCCTGCCAGCGTGGCTACCTTCCGCTGCACCATGGAGGATCTGACCACCATGATGAACAACGGCATCAACACCCTGGTGTTCAAGACCGAAAAGACCTCCACCACCCTGAACCTGAGCCTGCTGACGGAGGGCTATGATGCTGACGCCAAGGTCAAACTGCACCAGTGCGGCAGCACCGTCCGCCTCAGCGTCAATGGCCGGGGCCGCCGGGATCTGCTGATCGGCCGCTGAGCCCCAGCCCCCTGAAATTCCATAAGCATCCAAAAGCTCCCACTGCTACCGCTGCAGTGGGAGTTTTTCTGTTAAGTTTTTGAAAATTTGCCCGGCAGAGGGTGCAACCTTTGCCGGGTTGTGCTATAGTTAAAGTGGATAAAATTACATGGTTGCAAAGGAGAAAACGCCATGGAGCATTTTGTGGAGTTTCAGGACGTCTGCAAATATTACCAGACCGGAAGTGTGAAGATCGCTGCCGCCGACCACATGAACTTTTATGTGGACAAGGGGGAGTTCTGCATCATCGTAGGCCCCTCCGGTGCCGGCAAGACCACCCTGCTGAACATCCTGGGCGGTATGGACAGCTGCGATGAGGGCCATGTCTGGCTGGACGGCCGGGACGTGAGCCGCTTTTCGGAAAAGGCTCTTACCACCTACCGCCGGTACGACGTGGGCTTTGTGTTCCAGTTCTACAACCTGGTGCAGAACCTGACGGCGTTGGAAAACGTGGAGCTGGCCAGCGAGATCTGCCGGGACCCTCTGGACCCGGCCCAGACCCTGACCAGTGTGGGTCTGGGGGAGCGGCTGAACAACTTCCCGGCGCAGCTGTCCGGCGGCGAGCAGCAGCGGGTGTCCATTGCCCGGGCCCTGGCCAAAAACCCCAAGCTCCTGCTGTGCGACGAGCCCACCGGTGCCCTGGATTACAAGACCGGCAAACAGGTGCTGGGGCTTTTGCAGGAGACCTGCCGCAAGACCGGACGCACCGTCATCGTGATCACCCATAACACGGCCCTGACCGCCATGGCCGACCGTGTCATTCAGGTACGCAGTGGGCAGATCGTGTCCAACAAGGTCAACGAGCACCCGGTGCCAGTGGAAGAAATTGAGTGGTGAGTGCAGTGCAAAAAAAGTTATCGCAAAAATATCCTTCGGGAGATGAAGGGCAACGCCAGCCGCATGGTCTCGCTGTTTGGCATCGTGGCCCTGGGGGTCATGATGCTGACAGGCCTTATGAGCATTGCCCCCAGTATGCGGAGCGCAGCCCAAAAATATTATGTGCAGCAAAATGTGTTTGACCTCCGGGTGCTGTCCACCCTGGGCCTTTCAGACCAGGACATTGCCGACATTGCCGCCACCCCCGGGGTGGAGGCTGTGATGCCGGTAAAGACCCTGGACCTGGAGGCCAACTGGCAGGGCCAGGAGGAGCGCATGGTGGTGCAGCTGCAGGCCCTGCAGCAGGACCCGGCAGCGGACACCGACGCCAACATGAACCGTCTGGTGCTGCGTTCCGGCCGGATGCCCCAGGCCGCCAACGAGTGCGTGGTCCATGTAATGGGCTACCAGGCCGAGATCGCTGAGGGCACCGTGCTGACCCTTCCGGAAGATACGGAGGGGACAAAACACAAGGAATATACGGTGGTGGGGCTGGTGCAGGACCCGCAGCACATCTCCACCGACAAAGAGAGCAGCACCGTGGGCAACGGTCAGCTGAACTACATCGCCTATGTGCTGGACGGGGAATTGACGGCGGATTACTACACCGCCTGTTATATCAAGGCGGAAAATGCCGGTCAGTACGATAATTATTCCCAGGAGTACCAGGAGGCGGTGGATCAGGTGGCGGACCGGCTGGAGCAGATCAGCACCGCCCAGTGTGTGCAGCGTCGGGAACAGCTTATCGACACCGCCAACCAGAAGCTGACCGAGGCCCGTCAGACCTACGATGACCAGAAGGCCGAGGCCGAGCAGAAATTTGCCGAGGCGGAACAGCAGCTGGACGATGCCCAGAAGCAGCTGGATGACGCCAAGGCCCAGCTGGACGCAGGCGAAACGGAACTGGCCAAGCAGAAGGAAGCCCTGCCCGACACCATGCAGAACGGTGCCGACCAGCTGGTGGACGGCGAGGAACAGGTGCTGGAATTTGAGGAACAATTGCAGCAGATCCAGCTGCTGGTGAACCTGAAAAAGGTAGCCGACCCGCTGCTGACCTACGCCCAGACCGCCCTGGACAACGCCCAGAAGGCTCTGGACGATGCAGAGCCTGCCGACGAGGAATACATTGAGCTGCGGGACGCCCTGGCCAAGGCCCAGGCCGCCTACGACAACATCAACGGCCAGCTCCAGGGCTACCAGGCCCAGCTGGATGAGGGCAAAAAGCAGATGTACGCCCAGGGGCTCATCTCCTCCCCCAACCTGGACAACGACCAGCTGGTGGTGGAGGCCAAGGCCGCTCTGCGGCGGCTGAAGCTGCAGCTGCTGGAAGGCCAGCTGCAGCTTACCACCGGCACCGCCACTGCCTACAGCCAGTTTGAGGCGGCCCGAGCCCAGTTGGACGCCGGGTGGCAGGAGTATCAGGCCGGGGTGCAGCAGCTGGCAGACTCCCGTGCCCAGTACGAGGCCCAAAAGGCCGATGCCCAGCAAAAGCTGGACGAGGGCCTGCAGCAGCTCACCGACGCTGAGGAGCAGGTGAGCAAGATCAAAAAGGGCGAGTGGTATGTGCTGGACCGCAACAGCACCCTGAGCTTTGTGACCTTTGAGCAGTACGCCGACCGGATGGCTGCCATTGCCCGGGTGTTCCCGGTGTTCTTCTTCCTGGTGGCGGCCCTGGTGGCTACCACCACCATGACCCGTATGGTGGACGAGAACCGTCTCCAGATGGGCACCCTGAAGGCCCTGGCTACTCCAACGCCAGCATTGCAGGCAAGTACCTGTTCTATGCCCTTACTGCCAGCGTGCTGGGCAGCATGGCCGGCATGGTGGTGGGCTTTTTGGTGTTCCCCAGCATTATCTGGTACGCCTATCAGCTGATCTTCAGCCTGCCCACCTTCACCCTGCGGTTCTACCCGGGCATGGCAGCCGCCAGCATGGCCATCAGTGCCGCCGTCATCGGCCTGGCTACCTGGAGTGCCTGCCGCTCCAGCCTGAAGGAAAAAAGTGCAGCACTGCTGCTGCCCCGGGCTCCCGTGGCAGGCAAGCGCATCTTCCTGGAGTACATCACTCCGCTGTGGAAGCGTATGAGCTTCTCCCAAAAGACCACCGCCCGGAACCTGTTCCGGTATAAGAAGCGGTTCTTTATGACGGTGCTGGGTGTGGCAGGCTGTACGGCCCTGCTGCTCATCGGCTTCGGCCTCCAGGACTCCCTGCTGCCCATCGTCACCAAACAGTCCACAGAGCTGTCCCACAACGACCTGACCGTCACCCTCAGTGACCCTGCCGCCTTTACGGTGGAAAAGGGCCTGACCGATGCCCTGGAGGGGGGCCAGGTGGAGAACTGGGCGGCGGTGTACAGCAAGTCTGTGACCATCTACAATGCCGACGGAGAAAGTGCCGGCGTCAGCGTGGTGGGTGCCCAGACCGACAGCCAGCTGAGCCGTTATGTGACCTTCCGCACCCGACAGGGCCACAAGGCCATCCCCTTTGAAAAGGACAGCGTGGTGCTGACAGAAAAGACCGCCCTGAACCTGGGTGTGGAGCCGGGAGACTCCATCTGGGTGGAGAACCCTGACGGAGAACGGGTGGAGATGACCCTGACCGGCGTGACGGAGAACTATATGTTCACCCGGCTGTATGTGTCCAATGCCCAGCTGCAGACCCTGCTGGGCACCCAGGACATCCCCTGGAACACGGTATACGCCCAGACCCGCTGCGACAGTGCCGCCGACCGCAACACCATGCGGGAGACCCTGCTGGCCTGCAACTATGTGACCGGAGCCTCCTTTACAGAGGATGCCACCTCCATGTTCGACAACCTCATCGTGAGCCTGAACTCGGTGGTGGTGCTGATCATCGTGTGTGCTGCAGCCCTGGCGGCGGTGGTGCTGTACAACCTGATCAGCGTGAACCTGGCAGAGCGCAAAAAGGAGCTGGCTACCATCAAGGTGCTGGGCTTCTATGATAAGGAAGTGTACCGCTACATCTTCCGGGAGATCGACCTGCTGGCCCTCATGGGCTCTTGCGTGGGCCTGCTGCTGGGCATCCCCCTGCATCAGTTCATCATCCGCACGGTGGAAATGGACCAGCTCATGTTCATCCGGACCATTGCCCCCCACAGCTATCTGCTGAGCGTGGCACTGACCATGCTGTTCACGCTGGCAGTCTGCTTTGTCATGCGGCGGCATGTGAAGAAGATCAGCATGGTGGAGAGCATGAAGGCACCGGAATAAGAAACGTCAGGGTTCATAAAAGATTCACGGATGCACAACACTTTTGCCGAAATTCTCTGGTAAGATAGAATCACCGGAAGGGAACGCCGCAAATCCCTTCTCCGGGACAACATGATTCCTCCTTTTCCAAACCAAATACCGTAGAAAAGCACCGCGCAACGGGTCCACTTCCCGTTGCGCGGTGCTTTTTGCGTGCCGGAAAATGGCAGAAAAAAGGCTGCTGCACTTGTTTTATGCAGCAGCTTTTTCAGGTCTGCGTCAGGAGGCCGGCAAAAACTGCAAGGTGACCGCCTCAGCGGCAAGGGCGTCGGCCTGCTCCCGGGTCAGCTTTTTGCACCCGACCATCCGGTTGAGCACCACCTGCATCCGCTTGACGGCCAGGTCCGGGCTGCTGTTGGGCGAGTAGGCCGATGGAGCATTGGGCAGGCCCGCCAGCATCACGGCTTCGGCGTCGGTGAGCTGCAGCGGCGTTTTGCCAAAGTAGCCCTGCGCGGCTTCGCCGATGCCGTAGTGCCCGCTGCCGAAATAGATGGTGTTGACGTACATTTCAAAGATCTGTTCCTTGTTGTACTGCTTCTCAATGGCGAGGGCGGCGAACATCTCCGCCGCCTTGCGGGCCAGATGCTTTTCCTGGGTGAACAGGGTGTTCTTGGCCAGCTGCTGGGTGATGGTGCTGCCGCCCTCGGCAAAGCTGCCGGTGCGCAGGTCGGTCACCAGTGCCCGGGCAATGGACACCGGGTCCACACCCTTGTGGTGGGTGAAGCGGGAATCCTCCGCCGAGATCACGGCGTTGATGTAGGTTTGGGGCAGCTGGGCATAGGGAACGAACCCCTCGCGGGACGAAATGCTGCTGTACAGGGTATCAATGGGGGTGACCTGGATGGCGCTCTCATAGAGTTTGTGGCCTGTGACGGCAAAGTACCCGCCCGCTGCCACGAGGGCCAGCAGGGCAAGCAGCAGCACCGTGAGCAGCAGCTGCCGGAGAAAACGAAAAACGGTATGCATGGTGTGCTCCTTTCCGGGCGGTGGCCCGAATGACTGTATCATAAACGATTTTGGCCGGTTTGACAAGGGTCATTCCGGTCTTATTATAAGGTGTAGATTTTGCCGTTTTGTGACCAGAGCATGAATTTGTGCCGGTGTACGCCGTCGGACGGGCCGGAAAATCAGGCAAAGTAATACTCTTGACCGGAGTGCACAAGGCACGGCACCGCGCAGCGGCCGTTCATCATGCACAAAATGCAAAATTGAAAAAAATGGAATTAACCTATTGACAAACTGGGTAGTAGGGGATATAATGCGAACAACAAATCCACAAACCTTGTGGGGAATTGAAATGGAGATTCCCGGGTTTGTAGAGGAGTGGGAAAAAGCCGGAAAGGAGGGCACGAAGATGAAACTGATCTGGAACGAGCTGCTGCATGCAAACTTCCGCTGTGGGCGAATGTGTGGGGAACGGGCAGAAGAATTCACCGTGACCTGTACGATGCCCTCCTGTGCACGAATGTGTACGCCGATGGAGCGTTGAACAGAAGCAAACGGAAATGATCTGCCCGGTACGCTGGAACTTGAGTGCGTATCGGGTGTTTTTGTATCAGGAAATTATACTAAAAGTTTAATGATAGAGGTATACTACAATGTCTGACTATAAATTTGAGACCCTTCAGCTGCACGTTGGCCAGGAGCAGGCCGATCCCGCGACCGATTCCCGCGCAGTGCCCATTTACCAGACCACTTCCTATGTGTTCCGCAACAGCCAGCACGCTGCGGACCGCTTCGGTCTGGCAGATGCCGGCAACATCTACGGCCGTCTGACCAACTCCACCCAGGATGTGTTCGAGAAGCGCATTGCCGCTCTGGAAGGCGGCGTGGCTGCGCTGGCTACCGCTTCCGGCGCTGCTGCTATCACCTACACCATCGAAGCACTGGCACAGGCCGGTGACCACATCGTGGCACAAAAGACCATCTACGGCGGCAGCTACAACCTGCTGGAGCACACCCTGACCCAGTTCGGCGTTTCCACCACCTTCGTCAACGCCCATGACCTGGCCGAGGTGGAGAATGCCATCCAGCCCAACACCAAGGCTGTCTATCTGGAGACCCTGGGCAACCCCAACAGCGATATCCCCGACATCGACGCCATTGCCGCTATTGCGCACAAGCACGGCCTGCCGCTGGTCATCGACAACACCTTCGGCACCCCGTACCTGATCCGCCCCATCGAGCACGGCGCTGACATCGTGGTGCACTCCGCCACCAAATTCATCGGCGGCCACGGCACCACCCTGGGCGGCATCATCGTGGACAGCGGCAAGTTCGACTGGAAGGCCAGCGGCAAGTACGGCAACATTGCTGACCCCAACCCCAGCTATCATGCGTTTCCTTCGCCGACGCAGTCGGCCCCGCTGCCTTTGTCACCTACATCCGCGCCATCCTGCTGCGTGACACCGGCGCAACCATTTCTCCGTTCAACGCCTTCCTGCTGCTGCAGGGCACCGAGACCCTGAGCCTGCGCATCGAGCGCCATGTGGAGAACACCAAGAAGGTCGTGGAGTTCCTGGCCAACCATCCGCAGGTGGAAAAGGTCAACCACCCCTCTCTGCCGGATCACCCGGACCACGCCCTGTACGAGAAGTACTTCCCCAACGGCGGTGCTTCCATCTTCACCTTCAACATCAAGGGCGGCCGTGAAGAGGCCTTCAAGTTTATTGATAACCTGAAGGTGTTCTCTCTGTTGGCCAACGTCGCTGACGTGAAGAGCCTGGTCATCCACCCGGCTTCCACCACCCACAGCCAGCTGAACGATGAGGAGCTGGCCGAGCAGCAGATCTACCAGAACACCATCCGTCTGTCCATCGGCACCGAGCACATCGACGACATCATTGCCGATCTGGAAGCCGGTTTCGCAGCAGTCCGCGGCGAGTAATTACCCGTCTGCACGAGCTGCATCAGAACCTTTGTCTCTTTGTCCATTCTTCCTTTTTTTCCAAAACAAACGCAAAAGCCCTCCGGTTCGGAAGCCGGAGGGCTTTTGCTGTTTCCGGGGTGTGATGCACCCAGAAAAAGGCCCCGCCGTGGAGAGGGCCGTGCCCCACTGGCCGGCACCCGTCTCGGTGGTCACACCCTTCAGGCCCTGCTTCTTGGCGTAATAGGCCTGCGCAATGGCGCTGTTGAGCTTTTGTGGCTGCCGCTGGTGTTGTTGCCCTCGAATTTGTAGTAAATTTTGGCCGGGGTGCCCAGGGCTTCTTCCAACCGGTAGGCGCGGCACAGAGGACTCGGACGGTACATGCGATAGTATTCCCGGATCTCGTCCGGGATGGGGATGCAGGCCGTGGTGTCGTCCAGTTCCTGCTGCACCAGTTCGTCACAGAAAACGCCGTAACTTTTTTCAAAAAACAGGCAGCTTTCCCGGCAAAGTAATACTATAAAAGAAAAGCTGTCCGGCGCGGGAAAACACAGCTGCGGTTCAGGGACGGAAGTCGTCCGAGCATTCCTGCAGTAGGCGCTGAGCACCATTTTATTTTAAAGTGGGTTGCAAAGTGGGTTCGAGCAAACGAAAAGCACTCGGAAACTTACGTTTCTAGGTGCTGTTTTTTGGTGGGCGCGGGTGGATGTCGCAAGCCGCGCATCTAAAAAAGCCCCGCAGGGGCTTTTTTCCCCGCCGGACTGTTCGGCGGGTCGATGCTGTTCTCATCCACCCTTGTAGTGCGTTATAAAGTCCAGATAAAACAGAAACTCCAGCGTCATAACAACGCTGGAGTTCTTGGTGGGCGCGGGTGGATTCGAACCACCGAAGCTGAAAGCAGCAGATTTACAGTCTGTCCCCATTGGCACTCGGGAACACGCCCATATTCTTTTGTGTGTCCTGCCGGACGCTTGTTTATTTTAGCATGGAAGGATGGATTTGTCAACACTTT